>Ga0070727_10001148_pt1 | contig 28977 bp, 22 predicted proteins | sample tdAd472_FD_66722 | JGI IMG/M metagenome (GOLD analysis project Ga0070727, IMG submission 66722) | Marine sediment microbial communities from the Atlantic coast under amendment with organic carbon and nitrate - tdAd47.2 | ecosystem: Environmental > Aquatic > Marine > Coastal > Sediment | place...
CGGGCTCACGCACGCGCCCCGACACCGAGTAGCTGCGCAGCCCCTTGCCGCCGTTGCGGCCCTGGCCGGCGAACCAATCCGCGCCCTTCTCGACGATGTCCCGGACCCAGTACATGGTCTCCACGTTCTGCACCAGCGTAGGACGTCCGAACAAACCCACCTCGGCGACGTAGGGCGGGCGGTGGCGCGGAAGCCCGCGCTTGCCTTCGATGGATTCGATCATCGAGGACTCCTCGCCGCAGATGTAGGCGCCCGCGCCGCGGCGCAGATGCACCACGGTGTGAGACGCGAGGCCTTCGGCGCGCAGGCGCTCGATTTCTTTCAAGAGAAGCTCGCGCACCGCCGGATACTCGTCCCGCAGATAGATGTAGACGGCTTCGGCCTCAACCGCCCAGGCCGCGATGAGGACGCCTTCCAGGAAGCGGTGGGGATCCCGCTCGAGGTAGTAGCGATCCTTGAAGGTCCCCACCTCCCCCTCGTCGGCGTTGACCGCCATCAGGCGCGGCCCATCGTAGCCACGCACGATCTGCCACTTGCGCCCGGTGGGAAAGCCCGCGCCGCCGAGGCCCCGCAGCCCCGATTTGTCCAGCGCGTCCGCGATGTCTTCGAATTTATGTGTGCCATCGAGGCACGCGCGCAGTAAGCGATAGCCCTCGTCCTCGACGTAGGCATCGTAGTCCCGATAGTCAGGCGTCACCGGATGCACGTGACCGGCGTTAGCGGCAGCCATCACCGTCTCGGCGCTCGCGTTGTCCACGTGATGGTGCCCGACCTCCGCTACCGGCGCCGTGTCGCAGCGTCCCATGCAGGGCGCGCGCACGACCCGCACCCGCGCGGGATCCACGGAGCCCGCGAGCGCGCCGAGCAACGCCTGGGCGCCGGCGAGCTCGCAGCTCAGACTGTCGCAGACGCGAATGGTGACCGGCGCCACCGACTCGCCATCCTCGACCACGTCGAAGTGGGCATAGAAGGTCGCGACCTCGTACACCTCCGCCATGGGCAGGCGCATCTCCTCGGCCAGCGCCGCCAGATGCGCGAACGACAACGCGCCGTAGGCGTCCTGCAGGAGATGCAGATACTCGATGAGTAGATCCCGCTGCCGCGGCCGGTTCTCGAGCAGCGCCCGCACCGCGTCCCGCGCCGACGGATCCACCTGGCGCCCCTTCGGCGTCGCCCGCCCGCGTCCGCGCCGCCCCCCGGGGTGCTGGCGTCGTTTGACCTTCTGGGAATGCTCAGACATCGATAACTGGCGTCCTGTTGTTCTTGTGCGCCATGCAATCCCGGCGCCCGTCGCTTGTCGTCTCTAGCCCGCCAGGGCTTTCGCCATCGTCGAGGCAATCGCGGCGGGGGACGGCGGAATGTGCACGCCGGCGCGGCGAAATGCTTCCAGCTTCTCCTCCGGGGCGCCGGTGCCGCCCGCGATGATGGCACCCGCGTGCCCCATGCGTCTACCGGGCGGCGCCGTCACACCGGCGATGTATCCCACGACCGGTTTTGTACCACCCTGGCCCGCGAGAAACTCGGCTGCCTGCTCTTCCTCGGTGCCGCCGATCTCGCCGACGAGGATGATGCCGTCGGTCTCCGGGTCGGCCAGGAACAGCTCGAGACAGTCGATGTAGCCCATGCCGTGGATCGGATCGCCGCCGATCCCCACCACCGTCGACTGTCCGAGTCCGGCCGCCGTGGTCTGCGCCACTACCTCGTAGGTAAGGGTCCCGGATCGGGACACGATGCCGATGCGTCCGCGCCGGTGGATGAGCCCCGGCATGATGCCGATCTTGCAGCCGTCGGGGGTGATGATGCCCGGCGTGTTTGGGCCGATGAGGCGCGTCTCGCTGCCCTCGAGCGCGCGGCGCACGCGCACCATGTCGAGCACGGGGATGCCTTCGGTAATACAGACCACCAGCGGAATCTTCGCGGTGATCGCTTCCAGAACGGCGTCCGCCGCCCGCACCGGCGGCACGTAGATGACGCTGACGTCGGCACCGGTCGCCTCGACCGCCTGGTCGACCCGATCGAAGACCGGCAGATACAGGTGCTTGCTGCCGCCCTTGCCCGGGGTGACGCCGGCCACTAACCGCGTGCCGTAGGCGATGGCGCGCTCGCAGTGAAAGGTCCCCTGGGCGCCGGTGATGCCCTGGCAGATGACCTTGGTGTCGCTGTCGACGAGGATTGCCATCGTTGCGTTTCTTCGAGCTTCAGCTCAGGCCGCGGCGACGGCCTTCTCGGCCGCTTCCTGCAGGCTGTCCGCGGGTGTGAACTGCACGCCCATGTCGCGCAGCGTCTTCTTGCCGAGATCCCGGTTGGTGCCTTCGAAGCGCACCACCAGCGGCACCTTGCGCCCCAGCGCCTGGTAGGCTGCGCCCATGCCTTCGGCGACCGCATCGCAGCGGGTGATGCCCCCGCCGATAACGTTGACCAGCACTACCTGGACATCGGAGTCCGAGAGCACCAGTCGGAAGGCGGCGGAAACCTCCTCGCGAGTCGCGACGGGCGGCACGTCGAGGAAGTTGGCGGGCTCGCCGCCGCACAGCTTGATGATGTCCATCGTCGCCATGGCCAGCGCCGCGCCGTTCACCATGCAGCCGATGTTGCCGGGGAGCTTCAGGTAATTGAATCCGTGGCGGGCCCGTTCGAGCTTACCCTCCTCCTCCGCGTCGCGGAGATCCTCTATCTCCTTGTGGCGAAACAGCGCGTTGTCGTCGATGCTCATCTTGGCATCGAGCGCCAGCACGTCGCCCGAGCGCGTCACGACCATGGGATTGACCTCCACCAGGGAGGCGTCGTAGTCGATGAAGGCCGCGTACATGCCGAGGATGATGCGCTCCGCCGCATCCACCTGGCCACCTTCGAGTCCCAGGGCCACGGCCTCGGCCCGTGCCTGGGAGCTGAGGAGCCCTTCATCCGGATCGACGGTCAACCGGCGGATGGTCTCCGGTCGCGCCGCGGCGACTTCCTCGATGTCGGTGCCGCCTTCAGTGGAGGACATGAGGGTCACCCGTGACGTGACGCGATCCACCGCCATGCCGAGATACAGCTCTCGTGTATTCTCACAGGCTTCCTCCACGTAGACCCGGTTGACCCGCTCGCCGTCGGCGCCGGTCTGCGGCGTGGTCAGCGTCACGCCGAGCATGCCGGCCGCGGTCTCACGTACATCGGGGATCGAACGCACCAGCTTCACGCCGCCTGCGCGGCCCCTGTCGCCGGCGAGAATCTGCGCCTTGACCGCCCAGCCGTTGCCGCCCATCTCGCGGGCCACCTTTTCCGCCTCCTCCGGCGTGAAGGCGACACCGCCCCGAGGCAGAGGGACGTCGTATCTGGCGAGTAGCTGCTTGGCTTGGTACTCGTGAATGTTCATGGATCTGGCCTGTCTTGCCATCCGTCGCGCCGGATCCTACGGGGCACCGACCGGCGATTTTGGTATACCGTATACCAGACATCTCGGACGCACAAGCAGATGCCGGAGCGTGAAGCACGCCCCCTATCGGCACGCATACCAGTCAGGAAGGAAGCTTCTTCTGCAGCAGCGTCAGGGTGGCAAACGAGAAAAAGCGGGCGGGCCAGCTTCGGTAGAAGCTCTTCTCGAGGGTAAACAGCGTTCGCACCGATTTCGACGACCCGATGTTCAACGCGGGGAAAGCGTCCGGATTGTAGTACATGACATATGCCAGCAGTCCGGGATACATCTGATCCCGAATCTCCAATCCGGCATCGCGATAGAGCGCGTTCAACTCGGGCAGATCGAACGCCTGCTCCGTCTCATCATCGAACAGCTCGTTTTCGCGGTAGATCCTGTTCCTCGCCCATCGATAGAGAGGATTATTCTGCGTCGGTTCCAGGTTGATCATGTATCCGCCGGGTTTCAGAGCGGTCGCGAGTCTCTGCATGACGGATGACACGTGTCCGTACACATGGTGCAGTCCTCCGATAAGGATCATCAGATCGAAGCGCTCGTCTCCCTCGAACTTCGTTACGTCCTGCACGAAAATATCCGCCCCCGGAAAACTTTTTCGTGCACGCTCGACGAGTGGTCTGGAGAAATCGAACCCCGTGTACTCGAATGTCCCCTCGCAATGGTCTTCCAGGATGACCTTCCCTTCCGAATAGCCACACATGGGCTCGATGACTTTCGCCCCGTCTCGCAGAACATGTCCGTTCCTCTTGAAGAACGCCTTCCACATGAGTTCCTTGTAGAGCAGATGATTCGGATGCTGCCTCGCGCTGAAATAGACATCGGATATCGATTCGAAGTGCTCTCTCTGTTGGTCGACCGTGCTCACATCGCACCTCTTATCGCATCGATCGAACCGAGCATTGTCAATCCGATGAGAATAAAGCTGACAGCGACCAGTGAAACGACATCGAACTGCTCCTTCAGTAGAAAAGCGCCGACGATTTGTGTTCCGACGATAATCGTCCCGGCGGCCAGCGGGAACGCGATCGACAGAGGAAACCACCGGAGCACGACCAGCCACAGAAAAAAGCCCACCACATACAGCGTCATGCCTGCGAGGTACTGCAGATTGAAACCGACCTCCGCCACCTTCAGTTGATACAGTCCAAGCAGACTGATGGAGATGTATACGGCGAAGATTGCCGCCTTAGTCAAGAGTCGAATCCTCGATGATGTACCGCGGCCGTCGCTTACTCTCCATGTAAACTCTTCCCACATACTCTCCGATCACTCCGACGGACAGGAGTTGGATACCTCCGAGAAGATAAATAGGGAGGACGACAGAAGCCCAACCAGGCACGGCCGTTTGATAGACAAGCTTCATCACCAGGATGTAGACGGACATCACGATCGATAAGAACGTGAAGATGAACCCCAGTGTCGTTACGATTCTAAGTGGAGTAATACTGAAGGACGTGATGCCATTGAGGGCGAACGATATCATTCTGCCCAGCGTGTATTTGGACGTCCCCTGCACTCTTTCGCGAACTTCAAAATAGACCACGGATTGCTTGAATCCGATCTGCGGCACTATCCCCCTTAGAAAAAGGTTGTCTTCGTCATACTCGCGCAGAGCCTCGATGGCTCTCCTCGACATCAATCGGTAGTCGGCGTGGTTTCGCTTCAGACGCACCCCCATCACGGCCATCAACCGGTAGAAGAAACCCGCGCTCATCCGTTTAAAGGCGTCGTCGGAATGTCGATCGCTTCTTACACCGAATACGATATCCGCGCCTCGCGAATACTCTTTAACGAAGTCAGCCATCGCGTTCTCGTCTTGCTGAAGATCCGCGTCGATGCTTATTACGCAGTCCGCCCTCTTACCAACCTCCAACAGCCCCGCCAGCAGCGCGTTCTGATGGCCGAAGTTCCTCGAGAGCTTGATACCGCGGACGGATTCGAACTCCTTGGAAAAAGCGTCAATCGTGCCCCACGTATTGTCGAGGCTCCCGTCATCGACGAAACATATGAAGCTCTTGGCATCGACGAGTCCGTCGCCAACCAGAGAACCCAGCTGTTCAACCAGCCGGTCGCATGTATGGGGAAGAACCAGTTCTTCGTTGAAGCAGGGAACGACGACCGCAAGAGTAGGTGGGCTCATGTCATTCGCCTCTTCCGTTCACCGTGATCGACGATGCCGTCGGGTGTCGCATACAACGCGAATCCACTACCGGACCAGAGCACCGGCAGGTCGGTCTGCCCCGCCTCCCAGTGAAATCGACTCTGGGTAGAGACGAGAATGAAGCGCGCGTTGTACTTGTGAGCTGCACCGACGAGCTCCGGCAGGCTTCTGGAGTGATATCCCTGATTATATAGCTGCCAGATATCCGCTCCCTGCTGCAGATACTGCTTGGCGTTCCGGGGATCGATGCCCGATACATCGTACATTCGGTCGGCCCACATCACCATTTCCGGACCGTAAACCGGGAAGTTCTTCATGTTCACGACGATGGCGCGCTCGGCGCTTATTCGAATGCCGCTGAGCCACGGTGGAACGACAAGTACCGCACTTTCCGGCGTGTGCTCGGTGATGACGCCCGCCAGCATACGTTGTGCCGGGCGTGGCCATTCCGGAAAAAACGCCGGCGGGTAGAGAATCGCCGAGTGCAGCAGTGCAAGCGCCCCGGCGCTGCATGTAACTACGATGGCGGCGCGAGCCTCACGCGCCGCGGCGACATGGTACTTCGGAATCACCCATCGTAGGACAACCGCGCACCCGAGGAGCAGCATCGAGCCGACCGGGCTGTAGCGAAAGCATACCGACGACAGGGCAACCAAAGCGACGGTCACCAGGTCGCGGCGTGTCGATGATTTGGCCAGCAGCAGACCCGCGATCATGCAGGCATTCGCTACGACGAGAATCGGGATCGCGCGGTACGGAAACAGTCTGACGAAGACCGGTGTATACCAGACTTCCAGGAGCAGATACCCCAGGGCACACAGTGCGGCGATGCCGCCAATCAGTGACAAGATCTTCAGTCGGATGTCGCTCGGAGCCATGGTGAAGGCCAGAATTATGGACGAGGCAAATATGTGCAAGCTGCTCAAGTGCGTCCGGAGGTCCGAGAACTGAACGGCGAAGTGCTGCGGTGACCGTCCATAGAAGAGAATCGCGAGCTGCGAGGCCTCGCTGCCATCCTTGTCCACCGTCCCGAGGACGACAGGGAGATAGACCGCCAGCACCACTGCCGCACCCGAGCACGCCTGGATAATCTCCTGACGGGTGCGGGGCATGGTGACGATCATCGGCCCCAGCAGGCACAGCACCATCAGCGCTCCGAGGCCATGGTGTATGAGAAACGTGACAGCCAGCGCGATCGCGGAGAAGAGGTAGCGCCGCTTGAACAAGAGGACGATGGAGAACAGCGCGGGGGGATAAGCCAGGTAGGCAGGCAGGGCCTGAGCGGTAAGGACCTCGTACATACCCCAGCCATGACGGACGCCGGCCAGCAACATGCCGGTCGTCACCAGCACGGCGAAAGGCAACCGTTCTTTCACTCCGAGATACTCGAGGAGTGCCACGACCGCGGCGGATAGAACGAGCAGATTGACGGCGTACCAGATGAACAGTCCGACGACGAGCTGGTCGAGTCCGAGCCACCAGGCCATATAGACTTCGAAGAAGGGGTGAAAGCTCTGCGTCGCCTGGACAAACCAGTCGTTGCGCAGAAATTCAGAGTCAATGCGCTCGGAGGCACCGAGCAGATACTGGGTGTTGTCGACGGATACGCCGATGAAGCCGAGGAAGGCGAATAGAAAAAGCGCGCCGATGGCGACCGACAGCACCTCGACCCTAGGCATTTGAACGCAGAACCTCGATTTCCGACGCGTCCCCGCGGCTGGCAGTCCGAATACAATCCGCGTGCATGAAAAAGCCTGCTCCGATTCCGAACGCGCCGCGGGCGCCGGGCGGGGCGACGGGGTGGATTGTCGACGGTCTGATTGGAATCTGGGCGAGTACGCTAGGAAACGCCCCTGGCATCGGGCCACACTGTCCCGGCCATGACCCACGCTGCCCGGCGGCGACCCTATGAAGATAGCACAGGGTTCGGGGGGGATCCGGGGTCCCCGGATGCGGCCTGAATCCGGATCCCGCGCCCGCCAGAGCCCCGGAGACGCCCCCGCCCGGGCCAGGGGGACGCGTCATGGCCGGCGAGGATTGTTGGAATTCGGCACGTTTGGTATTCTGTATACCAAATACCGGCGGCGCTTTCCGGCGCAAACGAGCCGGCAGCAGGGCACGAGTCATGGCAACGGTGGCACTTTCTCTCAACCCCGTGGACGGCGGTCTGGTTCTCAAGGACCGCATCTACGAGGAGCTCAAACAGGCCATCATCTCGGTCAACGTCTACGCCGATTCCGAGGAGTATCGGCTGGACGAACGTCAGCTCTCGGAAGATCTGGGCGTCAGCCGAACGCCCATCCGCGAGGCGCTCTGCCGGCTCGAGATCGACGGATTCGTACGCACCATCCCCCGGCGCGGCGCCTTCGTGGCGCGCAAGACCAAGCGCGAGATCCTCGAGATGATCACGGTGTGGGCGGCGCTGGAGGGCATGGCGGCGCGCCTCATCACCGAGCAGGCGAGCGACGAAGAGATCGCGACGCTTCGCGAGATGTTCGCCACCTTCGACGAGGGCGGGGTGCAGGCGAAGATCGACGAGTACTCCGACACCAACATCAACTTTCACCAGGCACTGCTGAATCTCAGTCACTGCGACCTTCTGAAGAAGATGACGGACAACCTTTTTCTGCACATGCGCTCGATCCGCATGCGCACGATTTCCGAAGACAACCGGGCGGACCGCTCGATTATCGATCACATGCACATCATCGAAGCGCTGGAAGCGCGGGACAGCGAACTCGCCGAACGGCTCGTGCGTCAGCACACGCTGGATCTGGCGGCACACGTAGAAAAGAACGTCGACTGGCTCGATTGACCCGGGGTCGATCGCCGAGGCCGGCGACACGCAAATAGCAGGAGAAGAATTCATGGCCACCGTAGCGAAGGAGCCGAAAACGAAATCCGATACCGCGACGGATACGCTTGCGGAGAAGAGTCGATCCGACGACGTCGTCTCCGGCGGGCATCTCGTCGCCAAGGCGCTCAAGAACGAAGGCGTCGACACGATCTTCACCCTGTGCGGCGGCCACATCATCGACATCTATGACGGTTGCGTCGACGAGGGCATCCGCGTCATCGACGTGCGCCACGAGCAGGTGGCTGCCCATGCGGCCGACGGCTACGCGCGCCAGAGCGGCGGGCTCGGCTGCGTGGTAACTACCGCGGGACCGGGGTGCACGAACGCGATCACGGGCATCGCCACGGCGTTCCGCTCGGAGAGCCCGGTGTTGCACATCGGCGGCCAGGGCGCGCTCACCCAGCACAGGATGGGATCGCTCCAGGATCTTCCCCACGTGGACATACTCGCGCCGATCACCAAGTTCTCCGCCAGCGTGAGCTCCACCGAGCGCGCCGCGGACATGGTCTCCATGGCCATCCGGGAATGCTTCAACGGCGCCCCCGGCCCGAGCTACCTGGAGATCCCCCGGGACGTGCTGGACCGCGAGGTGTCCCTGGACAAGGCAGTCATCCCCGAGCCGGGGATGTACCGGGCCTCGACCCGATCCGTCGGCGACCCGGCGGACATCGAGAAGCTCGCCGACATCCTGGTGAACTCCGAACGCCCGGCGATCCTTCTCGGCAGCCAGGTGTGGACCTGCCGCGGCCACCAGGAAGCCATCGACATGGTGCGATCGCTTAACATCCCCGCCTACTTCAACGGCGCCGGCCGCGGCATCCTGCCGCCGGGAGATCCCCATCACTTCCACCGCACGCGCCGCGACGCCTTCAACAAGGCAGACGTCATCGTCATCGTCGGCACGCCCTTCGATTTCCGCATGGGCTACGGCAAGCGGCTGCGGAGCGAGGCGACCGTCGTGCAGATCGATATGGACTACCGCACGGTGGGCAAGAATCGCGACGTTTCCCTGGGACTGGTGGGCGATCCGGGCGCGATACTCAAGGCAGTCGGCGACGCAGCCAGCGGGCGCGGCGACAACCGCGCCAAGGCCCGGGAAGGGTGGCTCGAGGGGCTGCGCGCGCTCGAGGCCGAGAAGACCGAGAAGCTCATGCCGCTCTTCCGGTCCGACGCCAATCCCATCCACCCCTACCGCGTCGCCTACGAGTTGAACGAGTTCTTGAACGAGGACACCGTGTACATCGGCGATGGCGGCGACGTGGTCACGATCAGCGCTCAGGCTGTGCAGCCGCGAACCCCCGGTCACTGGATGGATCCCGGCGCCCTCGGATCGCTGGGCGTCGGCACCGGGTTCGCCCTCGCGGCGAAGCTTGCCAACCCCGATCGCGAGGTGCTCTGCTACTACGGCGACGGCGCCTTCAGCATGACCGCCTTCGACATGGAGACGGCAAACCGTTTCGGCGCGCCCTACATCGCAGTTGTCGGCAACAACTCCGCCATGAACCAGATCCGTTACGGCCAGATCGCCAAGTACGGCAAGGAACGCGGCGACGTCGGCAATCTGCTGGGCGACGTGCCCTACTCTCAGTTCGCCCACATGCTGGGCGGCCACGGCGAGGAAGTGCGCGAGGCAGCAGAGATCGCACCGGCCCTCGAGCGCGCCCGGGAGGCGGTCAAGAGCACCGGGAAGTCCGCGGTCGTGAATATCTGGGTGGACCCGAACGAGTACGCGCCGGGAACCAAGAACCAGACGATGTACAAGTAACCAGTTAGGTTTTCACACGAGGTCAGGAAATGGGTAAAGCGCTCGATGGGGTTCGAATCCTCGATATGACGCACGTTCAGTCGGGACCGACGTGCACGCAGCTGCTTGCGTGGTTCGGCGCCGATGTACTCAAGGTCGAGCGTCCGGGCGTCGGCGATGCGACCCGTGGACAGCTGCGGGATGTCCCCGATGTGGACAGCCTCTACTTCACGATGCTGAACCACAACAAGCGCAGCATCACACTCAACACCAAGAACGACGACGGCAAGGCGATATTCACCCGGCTCATCGAGGAATGCGATGTGATGGTGGAGAACTTCGCGCCCGGCGCGCTGGACCGCATGGGTTTCACCTGGGAACGCATCCAGGAGATCAATCCGCGCATGATCTACGCGTCGGTCAAGGGCTTCGGCCCGGGCCCCTATCAGGATTTGAAGGTCTACGAGAACGTGGCTCAGTGCACCGGCGGATCGGCCAGCACCACCGGCTTCGACGACGGCCCACCGCTGGTGACCGGTTCACAAATCGGCGACTCCGGCACGGGATTGAACCTGGCGCTGGGTATCGTGACGGCGCTCTTTCACCGCGAGAAATCCGGCCGTGGCCAGCGTGTGACCTGCGCAATGCAGGACGGCGTCCTGAATCTCTGCCGCGTGAAGTTGCGCGACCAGCAGCGGCTTGCCCATGGCCCGCTCAAGGAATACCCGCAGTATCCGAACGGCGAGTTCGGCGAGGCGGCGCCGCGGGCGGGGAACGCCTCGGGCGGCGGCCAGCCGGGCTGGGCGGTCAAGTGCGCGCCCGGGGGCCCCAACGACTACATCTACGTCATCATCCAGCCGCCGGGCTGGGCGCCGCTCATGCAGGCTATCGGACGAGAGGATCTCATCGAGGATCCGGAGTGGGCGACGCCGGCGGCCCGCCTGCCGAAGCTCGACCAATGCTTCGCGATGATCGAGGAGTGGACCATGACGAAGACCAAGTTCGAGGTCATGGGAATCCTCAATCCCCTGAACGTCCCCTGCGGTCCGATCCTGTCGATGAAGGAGCTGGCGGAAGAACCGTCGCTGCGCGACACGGGCACGGTGGTCGAGGTCGATCACCCGACCCGGGGCGCCTACCTGACGGTGGGCAACCCCATCAAGCTGTCGGACTCGCCGACGGAGGTTGTGCGCTCGCCCCTCCTCGGGGAACATACGGACGAAATCCTCAAGTCGGTCGTGGGCTGGAGCGACGAGCAGATTGCCGCCGCCCGGGAATCCGGCGCCGTCTGACCATCCGAGGCACGACACGCAGATGCCCATAAAGACGATACTGTTGCCGCTGGGGGAGAAGGACCGCGACGAGGCCTTGCTGGACGCGGCGCTGGCCGTCGCCAAGCGCTTCAATGCGCACCTGGACGTCCTTCATGTCGAGCCGGAGGCCGAATCCCTCTTGCCCTATGCCACCATCGGCCTGTCGGAAAGCATGCGCGCGTCGGTGCGCGAGGCCGCCGAGAAGCAGCACACGGAAGCGACGAAGAGGCTCCAGCAGGTGGTCGACAAGGCGTGCGTGCGCAGCGGCGTCAGCATGGCGAAACGGGGCGAATACCCGGGGAAGGTCAGCGCCGACTGGCTGGTGGCGACCGGGAGCCAGACGGATCTCGTGGCGCGCTATGGGCGCCTCGCCGATCTCATCGTCGTGCCACGCCCGGTGCAGGTGTCGCCGCCGCCGCGGACCATCGATGCCGCGTTGCGCGAGAGCGGCCGGCCGGTGGTGATGGTGCCCCCGGGTCCCATAGAAAGCGCCGGCGATCGCATCGTTATCGGTTGGAACGGCAGCAAGGAGGCCGCCCAGGCCGTTGCCGCCGCCCGCCCCGTCCTGCGCGAAGCCGGCGCCGTGACGGTGCTGACCACGGACAAGCACCAGAGCCGCAAGCCCAACGGTGACGATCTCGTCGTCTACCTCGCCTGCCACGGCATCACCGCGACGGTGAGCATTATGGACACGCGCAACCGCTCGGTCCCGGAAGCAATGCTCGCCAACGCCCGGGAGCTCGACGCGGATCTACTGGTGATGGGCGGCTACAGCCGCACGCGCCTGCGCGAAGTGCTGATGGGAGGCGTTACGCGCTACCTGATGGCGGAGTCGGAGATTCCGCTTTTGATGGTGCACTGAGACACCCCGTAGGTTGGTGCTGAGCGCAGCGAAGCCCAACATCCTACGCATGCATGTTGGGCTTCGCTGCGCTCAGCACCAACCTACAATACTTCCAACCGCCTGCTTTAGACGACCGCCTGAATTCCGAAGTCTTTGAATCCCTGCTTGTCGAAGTTCGCGCGGAACATGCCGCGCAGCTTGTCGGCGGCGGCGTCGTAGGCGTCCTTGTCGTTCCACACGCCGCGGGGATTCAGTATCGAGGACTCGACTCCGGGGCACGCGCGCGGCATGCGCAGGTTGAATACCGGATGCATGTCGTACTGCGCGCCGTCGACGTCGAGGTCGCCGTTCAGCGCGGCGTCGAGCAGGGCGCGGGTGTTCTTGATTGAGATGCGGTCCGCGACGCCGGCGGGTCCGCCCGACCATCCGGTATTCAGGAGTATGCAGCGCGCCTTGTGCTGATCCATCTTCTCACGCAGCAGGCTCGCGTACACGGACGGCTTGTGGGACATGAACGGGCCGCCGAAGCAGGCACTGAATGCCGCCTGAGGTTCCTTCAGTCCGACCTCGGTACCCGCCAACTTCGCCGTGAACCCCTGCACGAAGTGGTACATGACCTCCTTGCCCTCGAGAATCGAAACCGGCGGCAGCACCCCGAACGCGTCCGCGGTCAGCAGCACGATAGTCTCCGGGTGATCGCCTCTCGCGCCGTCGGCGACGTTGGGATTGCAGGACAGCGGGTAAGAGAATCGCGTGTTCTCCGTGATCGAGGCGTCCGTCAGATCCAGATCCTGGGGATCCGTCTCCTCGATGGGCTTGCCCGGCAACGGCGGCACGTTCTCGATGATCGTTCCCTTCATCGAGAGGGCCGCCGCGATGATCGGTTCCGCTTCCTTATTGAGGTCGATGAGCTTCGCGTAGCAACCATCTTCGAAGTTCGAGATCCCGCTTCCGGTCCAGCCGGCCTCGTCGTCGCCGATGAGCCTGCGATTCGGATCCGCGGACAGGGTCGTCTTGCCGGTACCCGACAGGCCGAAGAGAATCGCCGTATCGTCGCGTCCGCCGATGTTTCCCGAGCAGTGCATCGACAAGTGGCCGAGATTCGGTAACAGGTAATTCATCACGGTGAAGATGGTCTTCTTCACCAAGCCGCAATAATCCGCGCGGCCGAGGACAAGACACAGCTTGTTGCGAAAATCCATGATGGCCGCGCGGTCCGACACGGTGCCGTCACGCTCCGGGTCGCAGCGGAACGACTGGACGTTCAGCATAGTCCAGCGCTTCCCTTCCTCGTCCTCGACCCCGTCGACTTTCTTCGGAAACATGTTGTGGGCGAACATCGCGTGGGTCGCGTACTCGCCGACGAAGCGATACGGGACCGAGTAAGTCGGATCCGCGCCCGCATATACGTCCTGCACGTAGAGATGACCGCCGCGGTCGTTCACATGCTGTGCGACGCGCTTCAGCAGCCCTTCGTACTTGTCCGGATCGAAGGGCTTCATGTTGTCCTTCCACCAGACCTCGGACTCGATCTCCGGCCAGGCGACGGCGAACGTGTCGTTGACGGGGCGTCCGGTACAGGTGGGATCGGTGTAGAAGACCAGCGGACCGTCTACTCCCAATTTCGTGGGAAATGCCTTCTGCTCGGTATCCGGCCCGCCTTCGGTTATCCGGCCGCGATCGTTCGCGATGGCCTCGTTGAAGAGTTGGTCCTTGGGCAGGTTGTACTTATAGGTGACGGATGTGAGCCCTAGCTTGCGCTCGAGGGCGTCGCGAACATTCATTGTCTCTCCCCGCTCCGAGATGCGTGACGTTGTTATCGGGCAACTACCCGCCCGGGACCTCGGTGGCCGGGTCCTGAAAACCCGGAGAATACAGAGCCGGACAATCTCCGGCAACAGCGGCCGGAGAGGGGGCGTCCCTTAGACCCGCATGGGCAGCTCGGCGCGCACCTGCTCGAGATAGGCGAGATTAATGTCCCCATAGACCAGGCCCGTTCCAGGAGGCGCCGTGGCCAGGATCCGCCCCCAGGGATCGACGACCATCGAGTGCCCGAAGGAGGTGTACTTGGGATTGTGTCTTCCGGTCTGTGCCGGAGCGACGACGAAGAACTGACCTTCCACTGCGCGGGCGCGGAGCATCACCTCCCAGTGCGCGGCCCCCGTGGGCGCGGTGAAGTTGGACGGGATGAAGACGATCTCCGCGCCGCGCCGGCGGAGACTCAGGTAGAGATCGGAGAATCGCAGGTCGAAGCAGATGGTCAGACCTAACTTGCCGATGGGTGTGTCCACCACCGGCGGCGGCGACTCGCCGGGCGCGATGCTGTCGCTCTCCTTGATCTTGAGCGTCGGCAGCTCCACGTCGAAGAGCCTGAGCTTCCGGTAGCTCGCCAGCATGGCGCCGTCGGCGCCGATGAGCACCGACGTGTTGTAGACCCGCGCCGGATCGGCCGGAATGAGTTCGTGAAGGCTCCCGAGGAGCAGCATCATGCCGTGACGCGCCGCCGCTTCGCGAAAGCGCGTGACGGTCGCGCCGTCCAGGGACTCGGCGATCTTCAGCTTACCCTTGTAGCCACCCAGGTAAAGGAAAACCTCCGGGAACGCGAGCAACTCCGCGCCGTTTTCCGCCGCCTCCTCCACCATCGCTTCGGCAATGGCGAGATTGGCATCGAAGTCATCGGTGCTGGTGGTCTGTGCCAGGGCAATTTTCGTCATCGCTTACCGTCCCTTCGAGTAGCATAATGCGGGGAAATGACGCTGATCGGCAATATCGAGCTGCACGTGGAGGATAACGAGATCGACGAGCTCGGTCATGTCAACAATGCGCGCTTTCTCGAATACTTCGAGCGCGCGCGCATGGATTGGTACAATCGCTGCGACCCTACACTGAACAATGTGACCGGGAAGCATCTGGGGACCGTGGTCGTCAATATCGACGTCAACTATCGACAGGAATGCTTCTCGGGTGCGCGCCTTGCCATCGCGACTACGCCGCGGACGCGGGGACGAAAGAGCTACGTGTTGCACCAGGAGATCTTCAACGACGACGGTGCCCGCGTTTGTGACGCCATGGTAACCAGCGTGATCATGGACATGAGCACGCGAAAGACTGCCCCCATACCGTCTTCACTGGCGAAACAGTTTACTGAAAGAGAATAATCGGAGATCCCATGAAAATTATCGTCAACGGCCAGCAGGCATTCGGGAAGACCGTTCTGGATGCATTGGTGGAACGCGGAGAAGACGTGATCGGCGTCTACTGCGAGCCGGACAAGGGCGACAGAGTCGACGCAATCAAGGAGGCGGCGCTGGCCCACAATCTGCCCCTCTTCCAGCCGAAGTCCTTCAGAAAGCCCGAGGTCCGGGAACAGATGGCATCGCTGCAGCCGGATCTCTGCGTCATGGCCTACGTGACGCTGTTTGTTCCGGAGGAAGTGCTGAACGTCCCGGCGCTCGGCAGCATCCAGTACCACCCCTCGCTGCTGCCCCTGCACCGGGGCCCGAGTTCCATCAACTGGCCGATCATCATGGGCCGGGAGAAGACGGGGCTCTCCATCTTCTGGCCGGACAACGGTCTCGACACGGGGCCGATCCTGATGCAGAAGGAGGTGGACATTAAGGACGATGACACCCTGGGCAGCCTCTACTTCAACCACCTGTTTCCCATGGGTGTCGAGGCCATGCTCGAGAGCGTCGATCTCGTGCGCGACGGCAAGGCGCCGAAGGTGGTCCAGGACGAGTCAAACGCGACTTACGAGGGCTGGTGCCGGGACGAGGACGTGGAGATAGACTGGAGCAAGCCCACTCAGGAAGTATGGAACCTGATCCGCGGCGCCAACCCGCAACCCGGCGCCTGGACCCGCCACGGCGACACCACCGTGAAGATCTTCGACTGCGCCAAGCAGTCGGCCCAAGACGGCGCCGCCCCCGGCGAGGTGACGGCGGTCGGCGACGACGGCATCAGCGTCGCCTGCGCGGACGGTCAGATCCAGATCCAGCGCCTGCGCCCGGCAGGCGCGAAGAAGATGAAGGTGGCGGAGTACTTAGTGGATGCGACGGTGAACGTCGGCGATCGGCTTGGGGGCTAATTGAATCCCCGAAAAAACGGGGGAAAAAACGGGGTCAGAGACGTATTTACGTCAGACCCTGGAGGGTCTGACGTAAATACGTCTCTGACCCCGTTTTTTCCCCCGTTTTTTCGGCGCCGGCCCGGATTCAGCCCGCCGCGCTGCCTACCAGGGCGGGTTCTTCGACCGGCACCGGGGTCAGCACCGGCGGCGTTATCGCCTGCGCCTTCACGAAGACGTTCTCCGCCTCGATGGTGCGGCCGAGGAGCTTGACCGCGGCGTAGATGGCGCCGATGTAGGGCGTCGGCGTGCCGGTGAGCCTGCCCATCTCCAGCACCGCGCCGATCAACGCCTCCGTCTCCAGCGCGCGGCCGGCTTCCACGTCCTGCAGCATCGACGTCTTGTGCTTGCCCACCTTCTCGGCACCGGCGATGCGTTTCTCCAGCGGCACACGGAAGGTGACGCCGAGCTTCTCGGCAATGGTCTGCGCCTCGATCATCATGTTGGCGGCCAGCTCCCGGGTGGGCGCGAACTGACAGATGTCCACCAGCGTCGCGTGGCACAGCGCGCTGATGGGATTGAAGCTCAGATTGCCCCAGGCCTTGAGCCAGATCTCGGATCGAATGTCGGTGAGTACCGGTGACTTGAAGCCCGCACCGATCAGGGTCTCCGAGACCCGCTGCACCCGCTCCGACTCCGAGCCGTCCAGCTCGCCCACCGGGAAGCGCGTGCCTTCGATGTGGCGGATCGCCCCGGGGCGGGTGATGGTGGCCGCCGGGTAGGCGATGCAGCCGATAATGCGCCGCGCCTCGATGCCGTCGGTGAGGCGGCCGTCCGGATCCAGGGTCTCGATGCGATAGCCGTCGTGGGTGCCGCCCTGGCGCTGGAAGTACCACCAGGGAAGGCCGTTCTGGGTGGTGAGCACCATGGTATCGGGGCCGAAGAGCGTGCGGATGTCATCCACCACCGGGCCGATCTGGTGGGCCTTGAGGCCGAGGATGACGAGGTCCTGGGGGCCGCAGGAGCGCATGTCGCTGGTCGCCCTGACATCCCTGGCTACTTCGGCGCTGCCGTCCTGGTAGGAGACGCGCAGCCCGTTCTCCTGGATGGCCTCGAGATGCTTGCCCCGGGCGATGAGGGTGACGTCCTCGCCCGCGAGGGCCAGCTTCACACCCAGCAACCCGCCAATGGAACCAGCGCCGACGACGCAGATCTTCATACTTCGTGCCCTCCGGTAGCTCACGGCGTCCCATGGACGCATCAGGCTCAGCCTGTGTTTGCCCTCGCGGTACCGGCGGGCCGAACGACCCCCCGAGGCACCTGGAGTGCGGAACGAGCATTATCAAATCATGGGAGCAGGCACAGGTCCCATTGTATTTGTCAATGCTGTGTATTGACGCCGGCAGGGGGTGCCGGAGAGGCGCTCAGACCTTGCGTCCCCCCAGGAACATCCAGGTCTCCACTACGGAATCGGGGTTCAGAGAGACGCTGGTGATGCCCTCGTCCATGAGCCAGCGGGCCAGATCCGGGTGGTCCGAGGGGCCCTGGCCGCAGATGCCGACGTACTTGCCCGCCCGGCGGCAGGCCTGGATGGCCTGGTGCAGAAGGATCTTGACCGCCTCGTCCCGCTCGTCGAAGAGCGACGCGATGAGCCCGGAGTTGCGATCCAGGCCCAGCGTCATCTGGGTGAGATCGTTGGAGCCGATGGAGAAGCCGTCGAAGTGCTCCAGAAACTGCTCCGCCAGCAACGCGTTGGAGGGCACCTCGCACATCATTATCAGACGCAAACCGTTCTGTCCCCGCTCGAGACCGTTCTCCGCCAGCAGCTCCACCACCCGGGCGGCCTCGCCCACGGTGCGCACGAAGGGCACCATGACCTCGATGTTGGTGAGACCCATGGTGTCGCGCACCTCACGCATCGCCCGACACTCCAGCGCAAAGCAATCCTGGAACTCCTCCGCCACGTAGCGGGACGCGCCGCGGAAGCCGAGCATGGGATTGGCCTCGGCGGGCTCGTAGCGGCTGCCGCCGATGAGATTGCCGTACTCGTCGGACTTGAAGTCCGAGAGCCGCACGATGACGGGCTTCGGCCAGAAGGCTGCGGCAAGCGTCGCGACCCCTTCCCGCAGCTTGGCAACGAAGAAGCTCACCGGATCCGCGTAGCCCGCCGTGCGCTCGTCGATGCGCGCCTTGAGCTCGTCCGGCAGGCGCTCGTACTCGATGAGCGCCTTCGGGTGCACACCGATGGTGTTGCTGATGATGAACTCCACCCGTGCAAGCCCGACGCCCGCGTTGGGCAGGGCCTGGAAGTCGAAGGCGCGCTCCGGGTTGCCGACGTTCATGGTGATCTTGAAGGGCAGCTCCGGCATGGACTCGATGTCCAGCCGGCGGACGTTGAAATCGAGCGCCCCGGCGTACACGTAGCCGGTGTCTCCCTCGGCGCAGGAGACGGTCACCGCCTCGCCGTCGGGAATGCTGCTCGTGGCGTCCCTTGTCCCCACCACCGCCGGGATCCCCAGCTCCCGGGCGATGATGGCGGCGTGGCAGGTGCGTCCGCCGCGATTGGTGACGATGGCCGCCGCGCGCTTCATGACCGGCTCCCAGTCCGGGTCGGTCATATCGGTCACCAGAACATCGCCGGGCTGCACGCTGCTCATGTCTGCCACGTCGTGCACGAGACGCGCGGGACCGCTGCCGATGCGTTGGCCGATGCTGCGCCCGGTGCTCAGGACCGCGCCGCGTTCGGCGAGCTCGAAGCGCTCGAGGCGCTGGGTCGCGACCCGGCTCTGCACGGTCTCCGGGCGCGCCTGGAGGATATAGAGCGCGCCGTCCCCGCCGTCCTTGCCCCACTCGATGTCCATGGGCCGGCCGTAGTGATCCTCGATGGCGAGCGCGTAGCGAGCGAGCTGCTCGATGTCGGCATCGTCCAGGGAGAACGTGCGTTGCTCGCTCTCCGGCACCGGCTCGATGCGCACCCGCTCGGGACCATCGCCGGCGAGCACCATGCGCAGCGCCTTGCTGCCCCGCTCCCGGCGCACGATGGCCGGACGGCCGTCGCGCAAGGAAGGCTTGTAGACATAGAACTCGTCGGGATTCACTTGCCCCTGGACGACGGTCTCGCCGAGCCCGTAGGCGGAGGTGATGAACACCACCTGGTCGAACCCCGACTCCGTATCCATGGTGAACATGACGCCGCTCGCGGCGGTATCGCTGCGCACCATGCGCTGAACGCCGGCCGACAGGGCCACCTCGCCGTGATCGAATTCCTGGTGCACCCGATAGGCGATGGCGCGGTCGTTGTACAGGGAAGCGAAGACGGCCTTGATGGCGGCGAGGACGTCCTCGATGCCGACCACGTTCAGGAACGTCTCCTGCTGACCGGCGAAGGACGCCTCCGGCAGATCCTCCGCGGTCGCGGAGGAGCGTACCGCCACCGCCGCATCCGCCTCGTCGCCGAGCAGCTGCCCGTAGGCCTCGCGCACGGCGCGCTCGAGGTCGGCGGGGAGCGCGCCTTCGTGCACCCACCCGCGCACCTGCTCCCCGGTGGCGGCGAGAGCCGTGACGTCTTCCACGTCGAGGCCCTCCAGCGCGCCGGCGATGCGCTCCTGGAGCCGGTTGTGGGCCAGGAACTCCCGGAAAGCATCCGCGGTGGTTGCGAACCCCCCGGGAACCTTCACCCCGGATGCCGCGAGGGATCCGATCATCTCGCCAAGGGACGCGTTCTTGCCGCCGACGATGGCGACATCGTTCATGCCGATGGATTCGAACCAGACTACGTGATCCACGTGGTGTTCCCGAAGGCGTCTCGTTGAACCGGCGGCCTTCGCCGCCGACTTCCCAGGAGGCGGGAGCATAGCGTGGCGGAGCCCCGGAGGTCACGCAGGATGCGCGACGGGCGGCCCGTCGAGGGGGCCGCGGCTGATAGAATGGGCCGCTCCGGCAATCACCGAAACCACCGCCCATGCCTCCTCGCCACCGCCACGATCTCCTGGGAGTGTTCGCCCAGCACAAGGTGGCCTGCAATCTGCTCATGCTCATCATGATTCTGGTGGGAGCCTGGGCGCTGGATCGGCTGAATACGCAGTTCTTCCCGAACATCGCCCTGGATCTCGTCCGGGTCAGTGTCGAATGGACCGGCGCAAGCGCAGAAGACGTGGAAGCGGCGATCACCGATCCCCTGGAGCAACAGCTGCGCACGGTGGACGGGCTCCGCCAGATGACCTCGAACTCCGCCGCGGGCTCGGCGAGCATCGTCCTCGAGTACGAGGAAGGCACGGACATGGGGGTCGCCCTCGACCAGGCGAAGGAGCAGGTCGCGTTGGTCCGCAACCTTCCTCCGGCGGCGGAGACGCCGGAGATCGCGCGCCTCGTGCGCTACGAGCCGGTGGCACGGGTGGTGGTGACCAGTACCGATACGGACATCGGCGAGCTGCGGGCGCTCGTGCAGCAGATGGAGAGGGAGCTGCTGGACCGCGGCATCGCCAATATCCAGCTGGTGGGCCTGCCCGAGCAGGAGATCGCCATCCAGGTGCCCGCCGCCGTGCTGCACGAGCTGGACCTGTCGCTGGACGACATCGCCGACCGGGTCGCCCGGCTGAGCCGTGATCTACCGGCCGGGAACATCGGGCTCAACGACGTGTCGCGCCAGCTGCGGGCGCTGGATCAGCGCAGGCGCGAGGTGGGCTTCGAGCGCATGCCCGTGTTGAGCGATGAGTCGGGGCGGCTCCTGACCCTCGGCGACATCGCCACCGTCGAGCGGCGGCCGCGGCGGAACCAAACCGTGGTGACCATCGACGGCAAGCCGGCCATCGAAATGCGCCTGAAGCGCAACGAGAACGCCAACAGCCTCACGTCGGCGAAGATCCTCGAGGAGTGGCTCGAGGACAGCCGCGATCGCTGGCCGCCGGGAGTCCAGGTTACGGTGTACGACCAGGCGTGGCTGCTCATCAAGGAGCGGATTCAACTGCTGCTGAAGAACGGCGCCGGCGGCCTGGTGCTGGTGGTGCTGATCCTGTTCCTGTTCCTGAACGGCCGCGTCGCGTTCTGGGTCGCCGTGGGAATTCCGATTTCCTTCATGGCGACCCTGGGCGTGCTCTATCTCATCGGCGGTAGCATCAACATGGTGAGCCTCTTCGGTCTGATCATGGCACTCGGCATCATCGTCGACGACGCCATCGTGGTGGGCGAGGACGCGCTGACCCACTACCAGGCGGGCGAGCATCCCCTGCAGGCCGCGGAGGGGGGCGCGCGCCGCATGCTGGCGCCGGTGATCTCGTCGTCACTCACGACCATCGCGGCGTTTCTGCCGCTGATGATGGTGAGCGGCATCATCGGCAACGTGCTCTTCGACATCCCCATGGTGGTGGTGTGCGTGATCGCCGCCTCGCTGGTCGAAAGCTTCCTCGTGCTGCCGGGTCACCTGCGCCACGCATTCGAGAACATGCGCGAGCGCCCCGTGTCCGCCCTCCGGGCACGCATCGATGCGGCCTTCACGCGTTACCGAGATGGCCGCTTCCGAAGCCTCGTCGGCGCGAGCGTCGCCAACCCGTGGACGACCATCAGCGTGGCGGTGGCGTTGCTGCTGGTGAGCATCGGTCTGTTCGCCGGCGGGCGGCTCGCGTTCAACTTCCTGCCGACGCCGGAAGGCAAGCTCCTGAACGCGAGCGTGAGCTTCGTCGCCGGCACGCCGCCGGCGCGCACCGAGGCGTTCCTCGAGCGAGTGGAACAGGCTGCGCGGGACACCGACGCCGCGCTCGGCGGCGGACTCATCGAGGTGGCCACCACCCATCACGGCGCCATCGGGGGCGCCGACGGCATGGGCGGCCAGCGAGGCGATCACTTCGGCACCGTCATCGTCGAGCTGGTGGAACCCGACGCCCGCGACGTCGGCAATCCCGAGTTCATCCGCGAGTGGCGCAGCCACATCCGGCTACCCGCCGGCATCGAGCTGTTCACCGTCGTCGAGCGGCGCCCGGGCCCGCCGGGCCGCGACATCGATATCCGGCTGACCGGCCCGGGAATCGAAACGGACCGGCTCAAGGCGGCGGCGCTGGAGCTCGCCGGCACGCTCAGCACGATTCGCGGCGTGAGCGGCATCGACGACGACATGCCCTTCGGTCAGGAGCAGCTGATCTACCGCCTGTCCGCGGAGGGACGCGCCCTCGGCCTTACCGTGGAGGACATCGGCCGCCAGCTGCGGGCGGCCTATGACGGCCGCGTGGCGCAGATTTTCCAGGACGGTGACGACGAGATCGAGGTGCGGGTGGTGCTTCCCGATCGCGAGCGCCACAATCTGTCGAGCCTCGGCGATCTCCGCATCGTGACGCCCGGCGGCGGGAACGTGCCGTTGTTCACGGTGCTCGAGATCTCGACCCGACGGGGCTTCGATATCCTCCGCCACAAGGATCGCAACCTCTCCGTGCGCGTCTCGGCCGCGGTGGATCCGGCGCTGAACAACAGCAACGACGTCATCGCGGATCTGGAGGCCGGACCGTTGGAGCAGCTGAAGAAACGCTTCGGCGTCGACTACGCGTACGAAGGCAGGCACTCGGATCAGACGGAGACCCTCGGAGACATGGCCCGGGGCGGCCTGCTGGCGCTCGCGATGATCTATCTCGTGCTGGCATGGGTCTTCGCCTCCTACGGCTGGCCGCTGGTGGTGATGTCCGTGATCCCCTTCGGCATCATCGGCGCCCTGCTGGGACACTGGCTGATGGGCCTGGATGTCACGGTCCTCTCGCTGTTCGGACTCTTCGGTCTGTCGGGCATCGTCGTCAACGACTCCATCATCCTGGTAATGTTCTACAAGCATCAGAAGGAGAGCGGCGTGCCCTGGCGCCAGGCTATCGTCGACGCCACCTGCCTGCGGCTGCGCGCCGTGCTGTTGACGTCCCTCACGACCATCGCGGGTCTGACGCCGCTGATGTTCGAGACCTCCCGCCAGGCGCAGTTCCTGATCCCCATGGCGGTGACGATCTCCTATGGCCTCGCGGTCGCCACTCTGCTGGTACTGCTGGTGGTGCCGAGCCTGCTGTGTATCCACGAGTCCGTGGCGCTACGCTACGCACGGCCCGGCGCCGGCGTCGGGCCCATGGAGTCCACGGGGACGGCTTGAGCGTTGGAGATTGGATTGATCATCGTCGGCACCGAGCTACTGACGGGGAAACGCCCCGACAGCCACTTCGTGCACATGATCGAGGCGCTCGCGGAGCGGTCTCTCACGCTCGGCTGGTGCCTCTACATCGGTGACGACCCGGACGCACTGACCCGGGAGCTGCGTTTCCGGATGGACGTCGAGGGCATCGTGTTCTGCTGCGGCGGCATCGGCGCGACCCCGGACGATCACACCCGTGCCTGCGCCGCGCGGGCCGCCGGCGTCGAGCTCGCCCGTCACGGGGAGGCGGCGGCCGTCATCGAAGAGCGCTTCGGCGCCGATGCCTATCCTCAGCGCATCCACATGGCTCACCTGCCGGTGGGCTGCACGCTGATTCCGAATCCGGTCAACCAGATCGCCGGCTTCAGCCTCGGCGACGCGCACTTCGTTCCCGGCTTTCCGCAGATGGCATGGCCCATGATCGAATGGGTGTTCGACAATCACTACCCGCAGCTCGCGGGCGGCGAAGCACCCGTCGAGATTCTCATCTCCCTGCCGGGGACCAGCGAGGGTCAGCTCATCGCGACGATGGAGGATTTCGTCGCGCGCTTTCCCGGCGTCGCCCTCTCGTGCCTGCCCCACATGGAGGGCGACTATCGCGAGACTGAGCTCGGCGTGCGGGGCGACGCCCTCGATGTGGACACCGCCGCGGCCTGGCTCACCGAGGCCCTGGACCGCGCCGGCTTTCGTTGGGAAAGGCGCGGCGCCGCGCACGCCCCCGGCTCCGAGCCCGCGTGAACGCGCCGATGCCGTCCCGACAACCATCGACCGCCCGCGTCGCCGAGAGCCCGCCGGCTCTGCGCCCACCGCTGAAGTGGGCCGGCGGCAAACGCTGGCTGGCTCCCCGTCTCCTGCCCCTGTGGCGATCCCAGCAGCCCCGGCGCCTGGTGGAGCCCTTCTGCGGCGGCCTCGCGGTCGCGTTGGGTCTCGACCCGCCCCGGGCTCTGCTGAACGACGTCAATCCCCATCCCGTGAACTTCTACCGGCATCTTCAGGCGGGGCTCAGCATCCGCGTGCCCATGCGCAACGAGCGGGACCTCTACTACCAGCACCGCCGCGAGTTCAATCGCCTGGCAACAACCCGGCGGGGACTCTTGAGCCGCAAGGCGGCGGAGCTTTTCTACTATCTCAACCGCACGGCGTACAACGGGCTGTGCCGATTCAACCGCAAGGGCGAGTTCAACGTCCCCTTCGGCCGTCACGAGCGCATCAACTACGTGCGCGACTTCGGCGCCTACCGCGGGGTGCTGTCCCGCTGGCACTTCACCTCCGGCGACTTCGCGAAGATCCCCCTCGCGGACGACGACTTCATCTACGCGGATCCCCCCTACGACGTTCCGTTCCGGCAGTACTCCCGTTTCGGCTTCGAATGGGACGAACAGGTGCGTCTGGCCCGCTGGCTGGCGGAGCACAACGGCCCCGTGGTCCTCTCCAACCAGGCCACCGATCGGATACTCGACCTGTACGCTTCCCTCGGCTTCCGCCTCGAGCTCATGGATGCCCCCCGCAGCATCAGCCGCACCGGCGATCGCACGCCGGCCCGGGAAGTGCTCGCGACGAAGGGATTCGACTGAGCGCCGGAACCGTCCGCGCACCGTTCGGTCTTATGAACAGGTGCGACGGAGACAATCCATGGCTAACCACCGCCGAATCCATGCTGCCCATCCTTCGAGACGGGCCTTTCTCGGTGCCGCAGGCGCGGCCTTGACCCTCGCTGGGACACCGCTCAGCGCGATCCCGGTGCTGCAGCGAACGCCGCGTCAGAGTCTCGGGCCGTTCTACCCGGCGAGCCTGCCGTTGGACTCGGACAGCGACCTGGTGCAGGTCGAAGGGAAAGCGGGGCGCGCGAGCGGCATCGTTACCCACATCACCGGCCGCGTGATGGACGAGCGGGGGCGCGTCATGCCGGCGGCGCTCGTCGAGATCTGGCAGTGCAACGCCTTCGGTCGCTACCACCATCCCCGGGATCGACGCGATGCCCCCATCGACGAGAACTTCCAGGGCTATGGACGCACCACCACCGGCGACGGCGGCGGCTATCGCTTTCGCACGATCCGGCCGGTGCCCTATCCCGGTCGGACCCCCCATATTCACTTTGCTGTGCACGTCCCCGGCGCCGACCCGCTGATAACGCAGATGTACGTCGACGGCGAACCGGGCAACGCGCGCGACGGGCTGCTCAACAGCGTCCGTGACCCCCGCGCCCGGGAAAGTCTCATCGTGAATCTGCACCCGGCCGGGGGCGGCACAGGTGAGCTCGCCGGTGAGTTCGATCTGGTTCTCGCCGCCGATGGCCGATCCGCCCGGGCCGAACCCCGGCTACTCGAGGCGCTTCGTCGAAGCGTCTAGCAAGCAGCCTACCGCCGTTCCTGTGGGGCTCCGCCGTGTGGCGGTATGCCGGAAGGACGGTCTGGAGGAAGCGCGGATGGTGCGCGTCTGACGGCGCCTCGGGCCCCCTCTCCACCCCATACCGCCCGCCCCCCGGATTCCGTCCACCAGTGTTCCGGGCCCCGGGAAGCAATCTTTTTTCCACTTCCCGGACCGCGGTCACTAAAGAAGGGCCGCCAGCGACCGATCCCTTTACTGAACCCTCCCGTTGTCTCATTCCCCTATGCACGATCTCGACAATACGACCCTCGGCAAATACGACGTCATCGGTGAGGTCGGCCGGGGCAGCATGGGGGTTGTCTACCAGGGTCACGATCCCTTCACCGGCCGGGACGTCGCCATCAAGGTGGCGCTGCCGGAGTCTCTCCAGGACAAGCGCGGCGGCGCCCGCTACCGGAAACTCTTCTTCAACGAGGCCAAGGTCGCCGGTAAGCTCCGTCACCCGAACATCGTCGGCGTCTTCGACGCCGGGGTCGAGGACGAGATCTGCTACATCGTGATGGAGATGATCTTCGGCGGCCGCACGCTGTTCGATCACTGCCAGCCGGACAGCCTTCTGCCCATCGAGGAAGTGGTGCGGGTAATCTTCAAGTGCGCCCGCGCCCTCGACTACGCACACCGTCAGGGCGTCATTCATCGCGACATCAAGCCCCGTAACATCCTCCTCACCGAAGAGGGCGAGGTGAAGCTCTCCGATTTCAGCATCGCCTTGAGGACCCAGGCGGACGCCACCGACACCCAGGTGCACGGCTACATCGGATCGCCGTTATATATGTCCCCCGAGCAGGTCCGGGACGATACCATCACCAATCAGACCGACATCTTCTCGCTCGGCGTGGTCATGTACGAGCTGCTGACCGGCAGGCATCCCTTCGCCGCCGACAATCTGCCCGCCATCGCCCATCGCATTACCGAGAAGATCCATACGCCGCTGACGGATCTGCGTTCCGACGCGCCGCCCATCCTGAGCCGCATCCTCGATCGGGCGCTCTGCAAGCAAGCCGGACAGCGTTACAAGATGGGGCTCGATCTCGCCGCGGATCTCAGCCTCGTCTACGACCACATCAAGTTGCTCGACGAGCAGCTGCCCGGCGACGAGAAGTTCAAGCTGGTGCGAGGCCTCGCCTTCTTCGACGATTTCACCGAGCCCGAGGTCTGGGAGATCATCAATTCCAGCGGCTGGCTCGACTTCACTCCCGGCAGCGAGATCATCGCCGAGGGCGAGCTCGACACGTCGTTCTACATCATCATCTCGGGGGATGTGACCGTGTTCAAAGGCGACCTGGAGGTCGATGAGCTGCACCAGGGCGACTGTTTCGGCGAGATGGGCTTCATCGCCCGTAAAGAGCGCAGCGCCACCATCATCGCCAAGACCGGCGTGACCACCATGAACGTGCGCCCCTCGATGATCGAGCGCGCCTCGCTCAACTGCCAGCTGCGCTTCCACAAGGTCTTTCTGTCCGCGCTGGTGGCGCGCCTCTCCCAGGCCACCGAGCGCCTGTCCGCCGGCGCCGGCGCCGCCGCCGTCGGCGCCTACCCTACCGCCAGATAGTCGACACCCCTACCGTAGCCCATAGCCTCCAGGGCGGCGCCGATGCTGTCCCTGGCGCCGTGGCTCGCCACCCAGGAGAGCACGAAGGGCCGAGGCTCCCGCTCCCGCAGCCACTCCGGCGCCACCACCGGCGCCTCCTGGATACGCTGGCCGATCTTGCGGGGATCCACGTCGATCCAGGCGCCGGGTGATATACCCGAGGCCGCGAGGTGGGCGACGAGGTGGTCTGCGCGCCGCCGGGTGCGCCTGCCGGCTCCCCAGAACACCACCGGCCGCTCGCCGCGAAGACGCCTGTCCCGGGCCAGGTAGCGGGCCCGCAGGCGGTCGAAGGCATCCCGGGAGTAGCGCGGGTCTATCCGTGACAGGCTGTCGTCACGCTGGCGCCAGCGGAGCAGGCAGCGGTCGACCTTCGCCATCGGGCAGCCGCGCTCCGTGAGGCGAAGCCACAGCTCGTAGTCTTCGGGAAAGTCGCCATCCCGATACGCCCCCGCGGCGACGACCACGTCGCGGCGAAACATCACGCTCGGGTGAGTAATCGGGCACTCCACGTAGATTTCGTCGCGGAGCGCGTCCTCGGCCGTGCAGGCGTTCTGCCAGCGCAGATACTCCTCCATGCCCGCCCCCGTGTCCTGCGCCGGAAAGGCTTCGACGCGGCTCGCCACCACGTCCACCCGCGGGTGTGCGCGCAGGTACTCCCACTGCAGGGCGAGACGCTCCGGGACCATGAGATCGTCGCCGTCCATACGGGCGACGATCGGCGCCCGGGCCACCCGCAAACCGGCGTTGAGACATGCCACCAGCCCTCGATGGGGTCCCTTCAACACTCGCAGGCGCACATCCTCGCGGGCGCGGGCCGACAACAATGCCCCGGTGCCGTCCGTGGACCCGTCGTCCACTACCAGGAGCTCGAAGTCCGCGAGGGTCTGGGCGTGTATGGAATCCAGGCATGCCGCGAGGGTGGCCGCCGCGTCGCGCACGGGCATGAGGATGCTTAGCGCGGGTGTCGGGCGCATGGGTGAGTCCGTTCCACATCCGGCCGCGGATCTGGCCGCGGTGACAGGTCAGTCGCTGTCGTTGGGCGCCTGGTAGAGTTCCAGCTGGCGATCGCCGGTATCCATCCTGCGTCGATACTTCATGCCGACGAACAGCATCAACAGATAGATCACGAACACCACGTCGACAATGGGCAGGACGACGCCGACGAACACGTCTCCGCTGAACACATCGGTGAAGTAGAAGGCAAGAACTCCGAGGACGATAATCCCGGCGCGGGCCGGTCCCGGCCACCATCCGGGGCCGCCCTCGTCGATGACGAGCTCCACCGGATCGGTCTCCACCTCCGACACCGGCACAGGGCGCGGTCCCGGCGGCGCCGGCGCCGCCTCGGGAGCCATCGCCGGCGCAGCCAGCGCTTTTCGATAGACCACCTTGCGGGCGACCTCCTCGAATCCGAGCTCCCGGTGCAGCTTCTGCTCCCACTGATT
>Ga0070727_10001157_pt1 | contig 28827 bp, 27 predicted proteins | sample tdAd472_FD_66722 | JGI IMG/M metagenome (GOLD analysis project Ga0070727, IMG submission 66722) | Marine sediment microbial communities from the Atlantic coast under amendment with organic carbon and nitrate - tdAd47.2 | ecosystem: Environmental > Aquatic > Marine > Coastal > Sediment | place...
AAGCACTGACCACACAGTCAGATAACGCGATAAAAGTCAGCTTGTCTTCGTCACCTGAAAAACCATGCGCCGCACCAGCCACCAGCTCACTGGCTCGCGAATTAATATTCTTACAGGGGCACACCACACACCACTACGCCATTATCAGCGCCCAACTGAAATTTATGGAGCTCCCTGTTGATGAGAATTTTGGCGTTGCTGCTTCCACCCAACTCTATAACAAGCAACAACGCACATGTGCACCGTAAGCTGGCTTTTCAGCAACCAGGGATATGAGCTGCTCTTCAATCGGGACGAGCTTAAAAGCCGCCAACGTGCAGCTCGCCCTGCGCTCAAAACCCTTCATCAAACTCAAATAATTGCCCCCACTGATACGGATGCTGGCGGCACCTGGATCACAGTAAACGAACAAGGCCTATCGCTATGCCTGCTAAATCACTACGCTGCACAGCAGATCATCGATCAGCGCGACTGGATCAGCCGCGGATTGTTAGTCCGGGCGCTGTCACATTTTACAGACACCAACATGCTGCTATCACAACTTAAGGCAACCAAGCTAAGTCAGTACCGGCCCTTTGACCTCTTGGCCTTATCATCAAACAATCAGGTTTGGCAGGCTCATTGGGATGGCTTTGAGTTACAGATCAAACAACCAACCCTAATGCCACTGACCTCTTCATCCTATGCCACCGACAAAGTGATTAACTGGCGGCTAAAACACTTTAGAAACATGCAAAAAGGGCAGCCATTAACCCCGGAACAGCTTCGCCAATATCACGCCAGCCACGCACCAGAAGCGGGCGCTTTTTCTGTCTGTATGCACCGCGATAATGGCCAAACAGTGAGCTTTAGTCACATTCGCGTTGACCAATCACAGATTTATTTTGATTATTACGATGGCTCACCCTGTTCGACAGACGAAGTACATAAAACTCGATTAGCTCGTTTACCGGCAGCGCCTCCAAGTGGGGCTTGAAGCCAACGTGTCCAGAAGCAGCGCCTTCATCGCGGCGCAGGAGAAGTAGCCATGCAAGCCAAACCTCAGCACCTTAATCAGCCCCACATAGAAAAAGTGAGCTTCCAGGCTGGCCCCTATGAAGTCAGGCTTGCCGAAACAGCCGATGATATTAAAGCCGCTCAAGCACTACGCTATCGAGTGTTTTATCAAGAAAACCAAGGCACACCAACACCTGAAATGATCGATGCGGGGCGAGAAATTGATGAATGGGACGATAATGCCTATCACATCATTGTCACTCACAGTAAAAACGCCAATGCCGTGGTTGGCACTCTGCGTTTAGTCAGTAACCAGCGCCTCAACCCTGGCCAGGAGTTTTATACTGAAAAAGCCTTCAATCTGAATAAACTGAGAAACAATTATCAAAAAATCCTAGAGCTTAGCCGTTACTGTATTGCCCCCGGTGGCCGCTCCGGCACAATTTTAATGCTGATCTGGAAATTTGCGATGAAATTTATCATCGATAATAACTACCAACTGATGATCGGTTGCGCCAGTTTCCATGATATGGATATCAGCAAACACACCGCTATTCTCACGTATCTTCACCAGCACAATCCTGCACCACCAGAACTATGCCCAACCCCAAAGGTGGACAACCATGTTTGTCTTGATGAGGTATCTCTGGAAACCAACAGCGTCGACTGGGAAGTCGCCAAAAACGCAGTCCCGACGCTACTGCGCGGCTACCTGAAACTCGGTGCACGCATCAGTAAATGCGCTATCATTGATCCGGTATTTAATTCAGTGTTCGTGTGTATTTATGTGGACGCCGCCGAGATGCTAAAGGACAATCATACGCTTGTTCCAAAATAGACATTAAACCCCAAACATGCCCACTAAACGCCCCTACTCCATTGCGCTGATTTGTGTTCGCCTGCCACTGTTAATTTTGTGGTTGATTCTACTGCCTATTCCCGCACTACTTATCCGTCTCATCAGCCCACACTCAACACTGGCAACTGAAAAAATGCCGATGCTGTTTCACCGTGGTGTCAGCAAAATTTTTGGTTTGCGGCTCAAAGTAAGTGGTAGTTTAAGTCATCACCGGCCAACCCTGTATATCAGTAATCACGTTTCCTACCTGGATATTTTCCTACTCGGCTCGGTGGTACCCGGCTATTTTATTGCTAAATCCGAGGTCGCGGGCTGGCCACTATTTGGCAAATTGGCACGCCTGCAAAACACCCTGTTCATCGAACGCAACAGTCGTCATGCCCGAGCGCAGGTGGATATTCTGCAACAACAATTAATTGCTGGTAATAACCTTATTTTGTTTCCAGAGGGCACCAGCACCGATGGTGCTCATGTCGAGCCATTTAAAAGCAGTCTGTTTCATGCTGCGGAAAGCGAACCTGAGATTAATATACAAATTCAGCCCATGACGCTCGCTTATACTCATCACAAGGGCCAGCTGATGGATCAGTCACTGCGCGACTACTATGCCTGGTATTCCACCATGCCCTTTCTATCGCATTTTATTCAGTCAATGGGCATGCGTAATGCTGATATCGAACTGATTCTTCACTCCCCGGTCAGCATTCGCGAGTTTGAATCCCGTAAAGCCTGCGCTGAGAGTTGCTGGAACGCTGTTAATGACGCCCTCATCACCCGCGTTAAAACAACTGTATCAAGCAACAACGAGCCCTGTTAAGCCTGCGTTCCATGTAGCCCCTAGCACATGATAATAACAGCACTAAAATGAACGACTGCAGCCCAAGCCCTATGTTAGACCTGTTACACCGCTCTAAACTTTTTCGCAGTCTGATAGCGGCTACAGCGGGGTTGACTGTTTATGGTGGCTGGGCTTTTTTGATTAATCATCAACACGGCCTAATGGTCGCGCTCAAGGCCGGGGCTACACAGGGCAGTTACAGCTTCATACTAACGTTATGCTTATCATTTTTTATGGAGTGGCTGTTTCAGATAAGCGACCAGCGTAAATGGCAGTTTAGCCTGACGCTATTTACGACCTGCGGGTTGATTTACATGACATCCTGGGGAATAAATGCGCTGGCAGGCACACCAGAAATTCTATTAACCATTCTGCCCGGAGCAATCATCAGCAGTCTCTACACACTGTCTTACACATTGGCGCTTTTTAAACTTCAGCGCGGATAACCTTACTTAACTGCGTGGTCTGACAAAAATCTGTACGTCTGCCGGATTAAGCACCTGCTGCAAAACCTGTTGATACTGACGTATCTGTTGCACATATTTCACCGGCTCAGAACCGCGCGCATAACCATACTTCACCGTTGAGTAGTATTCCCGTTGACTCAATAATGGCAACATCATTTTCATATCATGCCAGCTTTTTGGGTCTTTGCCCTGCCGCCTCGCCAGTGCTTGCGCATCACGCAGATGCCCCAAACCAACATTATAAGCCGCCAGCGTCATCCAGGTCAGATCTGGTTCATTGAGTTCATCTTTGAGGTTATCACGCAACTTGGAAAAATATTTGGCGCCAGCAAAAATACTCTGCTCGGCATTTAAACGATTTTTAACGCCCAATGATCTGGCCGTTGGCCAAGTCAGCATCATCATGCCACGCACCCCCGTCGGGCTTTTAGCCTTAGGGTTCCAATGTGACTCCTGATAAGCCTGTGCCGCCAATAACGTAAAGGACAGCTCATTTTCTTCAGCCGCCTGCTCAAACAGCTGTCGATATTTAGGAAAACGCTCTTTAATACGCCGTTTAAAAGCCTGGATATCAACATAATCAAACAACGTCACATGACCGTAATAAAGCTCCCGCCACTTAGCCATTTTTCCATTTGCTTTATAAACTGTTAGCCAATTGACCGCTTCCTGTCGTAACTCGTTGGCTCCCTTAGGCAAAGCCCAGGCCAATTCATCTTTTTTACCCAACGCGAAACGTACCCGCAACTCGGGGAAATAACGCTGGTTGATGGACACAATTGTTGAGTCCATCACCGTGCAACCAATTTTGCGTTCCCATACGCTCTCTAAGATTTGTTCGGATCCCAAACCCGTTGTAGCGTGCCAACTTAACTTAGGATGTTTTTTCTGCAACTCCTTGAGACGCTCTTCGTAACTGCTACCCGCAATAATGACCAAATCAGTATCCACTAAATTGCTGATCCGGTTTGGCCGCTCACCACCACGGCGGCACACCACCTGTTGGCTGACGGTTTGATAAGCAGGGCCAAACAACACTTTACGTTTACGTTCTGCCGTAATGGACAAACCCGCCGTGGCTAAATCACCTTCACCACGACTAATCGCATCCATCAACTCAACAACACTATTTTTAATAATAAAAACCGGTTTTACGCCGATACTCTCAGCGAAGTCTTTTACCAGTTTGTACTCTGGCCCAGACTCATTTTCGTGGCGGTCAACGTAATAAACCGTCGGATTATTTTGTGTCAGCACAATCAACTGCCCACTACGCTGAATTTCAGCTAATGTTCTCACCGGCAATACATGGGTTGTACCCTTAGGCCACAGCACCGCCATCACTAGCAGCAGAGCCGCCAGTGCAATCATGACCGCCAAATCTTTTTTACGCTGTCTCATAGGCCTCGCAGGAACACATTTATATGGGCTTAACTTTAGAAGTTCTTCGTCAAACTACCAGCTTCTTTATGTAATTATAAAACCTCTAATCAAGTCGCTGGTGGCGGTGTTGGAGCTTTTGCGAGGTCAGATGCAAGGCGAATACCGGGATCTTTGCAAAGGCTTTAACGTCGCAGCCTGCCCGCAATAGCCTGATCCAAAAGGGGCCGCCAGCGATTTGATTAACAGCTCGTTGGTTAATCTTGAAAATGCTTGAGCAGGTATTCCTTGGCCTCATTAATCTTTGCCGCCAAATAGTTACTGCCACCACGATCAGGGTGAAACTTCTGCATCATGCTACGATGGGCTTTAATAATGTCGGCCTTGCTGACAGGCTCCTGCAAACCAAGAATATCAAGCGCCTCTTCATAGTTCATCGCCTGATCGCTGGTATCGTCCGCCTCACCCGTTGCCTGCTCTGAGCCGTCAAACTGTGTCTGCCAATCACTGCCAAAACGGTAGTTCAAATAGCTACATAGCAGTGCATAAGAATCACGATCAGCCTGGCACTCTTTGAGTAAATTCTGCAACTGTTGAACGGTTAGCTCTCGCAGTGGGCAACCAATAAATTGCCCCTTCAACACTTCACCACTGATCTCACCATTATCGTGATTCAGAGTCATGCTTAAAAATAGGCTGTGTACATTAGAAGTCTGGCCCCCTTTTGGCTTTGAGCCCATAGAGCGCATTCCTCCCACATTAAGATAACGTCGCGCCAACTGTGCCAAAGGCACAAAACGCAGCAACGGCAGCAAGCGCCGCATCCAGGGTAATAAACCGGCCAGTAAAGCAAACAACCAGTGTAAACGGCCGGTAATCGCCAACGCAAACAACAGCAAAGTAAAAAGGCCAATCAGGGCAAAAAAGAAATGTCGCGTAAAGCTTTTCGGGTTTTGACGAAATTGATAGCGCAGAATAAAAAACAGCATCACGCAGATAACAACAATAATCAGAATACGCAACGATTAGCTCCTGAGCTATTTAGGGCCGGACAACTGTTTCACTACTGCTGCCAATGCAGGTCGTGAGTGACTAAAATCTTGCAACGCCTTTTTCCCACCAGCGGCAAACACCGCCACAGCGGATAACAGGTCCTGCAGCTGCTGCGCGCTGTTCTGATCAAAACGGCACCAGGCACCACCGGACAAACGAGCAATTTCACGAAATACTGGTTCAGCATCTGTATCATAGCCCTCTTGAAACACAAATACTGGCAGCCGGTGTATGCCCAATTGGCCGGCTAAATCGCACAACAAATCAGGGTTTTCTTCAACACAATCGCCAACAAACACCAATGCACTCACGGGTTGACGCTGGTGCTCATCCAGCGCATGACGCAGCACACGCTTAATTTGCGTCAAACCGCCGGCGCACTGTACCTTTTGCATAACACGATGCAACTCCACCGCCTTATCGAACCACCCGCTAAAGCGCGCTTCCTGGTAACCGCGATAAAAGCACAGTTGAATGTGCAGATTGCCCACCTGCTCGGCACTTTCAAACATCTGTCCCTGTAGGTTACAGGCGGTATCCCAGGTGGGTTGACGACTGGCCGTGGCATCCAGAGCAAACATCAAACGTCCGCCGCCATTTGTATCTGCCGTAACCGCCAGCTCATTAGCCTTTTCAAGAAACTCTGCAATATCGGTGGCACTTGAGTGTTTAGTTACAGTTTTATCATCACGGGACATACTAGGAGCTCAAATATTGCTTTCCAATGTTGTCGTTAAGGATCTCATTAACATTAAAAATACGCTAACAAATTATAAATCCGCCCGCCAGCCTCAAGGGATTTAGGCAAGGCATGGAGAATTACTGATATTCGCCATACAGTTTGGCATACAAACCATCCTGTGCGATCAGCTCATCATGGCGCCCCTGTTCACTGATTAAGCCATCCTCAAAAACATAGACGTGATCAGCCTGCTTAACCGCACTCAGGCGATGAGCAATAATTAAGGTCGTACGCTGTTTGAGAAAATCGGTCATCGCTTCGTGCAGTGCGAATTCAGTTTGAGAATCCAATGCCGAGGTGGCTTCATCCAGCACCACCACTTTAGGGTCAGAAAGAATCATACGGGCAATGGCAATACGCTGGCGCTGACCACCCGATAGCCTTACCCCCTGACGGCCCACAACCGTATCAAGACCGCTATCCATAGCCTGCACAACTGTTTTTAATTGCGCAATTTGCAGCGCTTGCCAGAGCTGCTCATCGGCCATATCGTGCCCCATCGCCAGATTAGCACGCACCGTATCGTTAAAGAGCACCGGATGCTGTAACACCGTCACCACATTGTCACGTACCACATCCAGACCGATCTCGGTGACCGGCACATGATCGAAACATACTCGGCCAGAGCTTAATGGATACAAACCCAGCAACACCTGCACGAGCGTTGATTTACCGCCGCCACTGGCACCCACCAGAGCGACTTTTTCACCCGCAGCAATATTAAGGCTCACGCCACGCAACACGGGCGTTTCTGCATCATAGGAAAAGCAGGCTTCCTGAATTTGAATGCCAACACTCTGTTTGCCCTGAAACGGATTTTGGCGATGAGGATATTGCGGCTCTTCGCGCAGGCTGAACATCTGGTTGATACGCTCCAGCGCACCATTGGCGCTGTACCAGGCATACTGAATATTTAATACATCCTGCACCGGCCCCATCATAAACCAGAGATAGCCAAAGACGGCAAACATCTCACCAATACTCAAGTCCGACAGGATAACCATACACATGGCAACGGCGCGGAACATATCCATACCAAGGTGAAAGACCAGAAAGCTTAGACGGCTGGCAGCATCATTTTTCCACTCAAAGGACACCGCTCGGCGGCGCACCGCTTTAGCGTGCTCAATCAACCCTTTCACATAGTGCTTTTCACGATTACTGGCCCGCACCTGCTGAATCGCATCCAGCGTTTCAGTTAATGCTTCCTGAAATACACCATAGGCATCATTTTCGTCGGCTTTAAGCTTTTTAACTTTCTTGCCAAACAGGGTAGTGAAATACACCACAAACGGATTAAAAAACAGGATAAACAGTGCCAACTGCCAGTGCAGCCATAGCAGCACGGCCGCGACACCAATAATGCTCAGTACGGCGACCAGAAACTTACTCAGCGTTTTACTAATAAAGTTATCGACGGCATCCATATCGGTGACAAAGTGTGTAGCCACCCCGCCACTGCCGAGGGTTTCGTATTCAGCCATTGAAATGCGTGGCATCAGCGTTAACAGCTGGCTACGCATTCGATAAATGATGTCCTTGGCAATGGCCGCAAACTGCCAGCTCTGCCAGACGTTGCAGAGTAATGAAAGCGCCCGCAATAATACGCTGACAACGAGCACCGCAATAATATAAAGAAAAGGACTGGCCCAGGTCTCAGGAATCAGCAGATGGGTAGTTGCAACCAAAAAGCCCGGCTTATCCAACAGTACCTCATCCACCAATAGCGGCATCAACATGGGAATAGGCACACTGGCAATGGTTGCCAGTAACGCCACTAAATTGGCAATCACCAGTTCACGACGATGTTGAAGCGCAATACCGCGGATATAGCGCCAGCTGAACCCGCCTTGCCGTTGAACCTCGTCCTGCTGAGCTTGCAACTGTTTGTCTACCGCCATAGCCACCTATACTGCTTTAATCGTTTTAAGTCAGCGTCTTAAGACTCCTGTTTTTGACCCGCACAGGAACGCGCCTTTAATTCTGCTTGTCGCTCGGCTTTTTGTTGTCGGGCTTGCGCAACCTCTTCAGCACTTAAACCGATGTGATGCTGGCCCTGTTCAGCCGCTAATTGAATCTGTTGCTGGCGCTGTGCAAAACGCGCTCTATCTTCGGCACTTTTTTCGTTGATACAGTGATGACAGGATACTCCCGCCTCATAATCTGGCGATTGCTTATCCTGTTCAGAAATCGGTCGTCGACAGGCGTGGCACATGTCGTAATGACCCTGTTCCAGACTATGGTCTACCGACACACGATTATCAAAGACAAAGCACTCACCTTGCCAGAGGCTCTCATCCTGAGGAACTTCCTCTAGATACTTGAGAATACCACCCTGCAGATGGTAAACCTCTTCATAGCCTTGTTTAAGCATATAAGCAGAAGCCTTTTCACAACGAATGCCACCGGTACAAAACATCGCTACCTTTTTGTTTTTCTTCGGATCCAGGTTGTTGTGAACGTATTCGGGAAACTCTCGAAAGGTTTCAGTATGAGGATCAAGCGCGCCCTTAAACGTACCAATTTCCACTTCATAATCATTACGTGTATCAACCAGAACCACATCAGGATCGCTGATTAATGCATTCCAGTCTTTAGGTTTAACGTAAGTTCCCACCGTTTGGTTCGGGTCAATTCCCTCAACGCCCAAGGTCACAATTTCGCGCTTGAGCTTAACTTTCATTCGATAAAAGGGGTTTTCCGCTGCAAAGGATTCCTTATATTCGACATCAGCCAATCGCTTATCTGCTTTCAGATAAGCCAGCAATTCATCCATCGCCGCTCTCGAGCCCGCCACCGTGCCATTAATTCCCTCGTTTGCTAACAACAGCGTACCTTTAATACCCTGCGCTTGGCAGAAGCTTTGTAACGGCTCTCGAATCGCCTGATAATCATCAAGCGTAACGAATTTATAAAGTGCGGTAATCACGCATGTGGTCATAGGTCGGCCTGCTCAATTAAGCTTAAAAAACACATAAAAAATGCGCTATTAGAGGCCGCGAAGTGTATACGAGAGGGGGAAAAAAATAAATTAATACAGAGACTTATTCACCAGCAGTTATGATTCTTTAAGTATGCTCCAGCACGCACAACAGAGCGGAGCATACTTAATTTTTTAGTGCATAAATAACCCATTATCAGAATTAATAATGCCAATCACGATTATGTCTTGACCAACCGGTACGATAGTCATCATGCCGTTTGTGGTGTCGACGCCGCTTATCATAACCGTATTGATGTTTGTGCTTTTTATGTCCTGAATAATAATCTGCATGATGACAGTTAGCGTGATGTTTGTGCTTACGACGCTGCTTCTGGTCATATTTTATCCCGTAATAGGGATGATAGTTATATTGAATAATATGCCGTGCCGGATGCCCGTACGAATAACTGTATCGCTGATAATGGTGAGACTGATAACCATGATCATAGTTACTGTAGCCAATATAAAACTTTACTTTGTCAGCCTGTGCAAAACCGGCCGATAGCAATAAAGCAAGACCTCCCGCAATAGCAGTAAGCTGTTGATACCTTTTCATCTGATGGCCCTCCCGCGCTTAATCAGGTAAAGCCAGTGTAGTGCTACAAAGCTGAATAAAGCCTGAACATAATGGGCAATAGCGTTACACAGCCAGACTCAAAGATAGAGACCAAACACCAAACCCCGTTCAAAGAACATTGGGTGCAGGACTCTCCAGGATTCGCGCGACCTGATCCTTTAATGCAGGTAAGACTTCCAACTCAAACCAGGGGTTATTTCGCAACCAAATGTTATTCCTTGGCGACGGGTGAGGTAACGGTAAAAAGTCAGGTAAGTAGTGCTGCCAATGCTTAACAGTGTCGGTCACAGAGCCAGGGTAGTTCAGCTTGATCGCCTGCCCCTGTTTAGTCAAATAATAGCGCTGCGCATATTGCCCGATTAACAGGGTCAACTTCACCTCAGACAAATGACGATGCAGTTTTTCACGCCATAGCGTTGCACAGTGCGGCAATGGCGGCAGATCACCACTTGCTCCTCGGCCCGGGTAACAAAAACCCATTGGCAAAATGGCAATTTTTTCAACATTATAAAATACGGCTTTATCTAACCCCATCCACTGCCGTAGCCGGTCACCGCTGGCATCATTCCAGGCAATTCCCGTTTCATGCACACGAAGCCCCGGAGCCTGACCGACAATAAGTAATTTAGCCGAGCCACTGGCACTTAGCACGGGGCGCGGCGGGAAAGGCAAACTTTCCGCGCAGGCCTGACAGTGTCGAATATCATTGACTAAGTGACAGAGTTTTTCGCTCATAACAGCCCAATCCAACAATAATCACTTAAATATCAACGTCAAACCACAACAACTAAATGCCGTTCAAATTACTAAGGAAAACCCACATGTACTATAACTGTTCAGGATAAAAACAGTCTGCCGCTCCACTAATCAAGCACCTTTAAGCTGGAAAGTGCCAGCTATGTTTTAATGCGCAAGCCCGTCACATAGCATCGGCGATTCCTGCTTGCCGCTTGTTAAATCAGTCCTCCATCCACTCTTTCAACCCTTCTAAACCTGCTTCGATTGAAGTTTGCGGCACAAAGCCGAGTGTTTGCTGCAGTTTGGTAACATCGGCTAATGAAAATTTGATATCACCTGCGCGCTCAGCTTCATAGCGTATGGCTATATCAGCGCCACAAACCTGTTTAACTTTCTCAGCAAGCTCAGTAACCTGCGTCGACATCCCCGTCCCAATATTCAGCACCCCCTGATCATCTACATCCAACGCTAAACGCAGCACTTTGACGAGATCAGCCACATAGACAAAGTCACGCGTCTGCGTACCGTCGCCGAATATCGTGATATCTTGGCCTGCAAAACATCGATCCATAAAAATCGAGATAACCCCCGAATAGGGTGACGCTGGATCCTGCCTTGGTCCATAAACATTAAAGAAGCGAAACCCCATTGCACTGATACCGTACAGCTTACTATATAGCTGCGCATACATCTCATTACTAAACTTATCCTGCGCATAGGGCGAAACAAGGTTGCCTGGTGCCTGAGCTTCCGTTAGTCCCTCCTGGCCCACATCAGCACCATAAACCGCAGCGCTGGAGGCGTACAACAGCCGACCTTTAAATGCCTGTTTTCTTAACGCTTCCAGTACATTGTTAAAGCCTAATAAATTACTTGCTGCAGACTGTTCAGGATGTTCAATTGAAGCAGGTACGGATACTAGTGCGGCCAGGTGGATGACCGCTTCAACCTCACGACAGGCTTCTTCTACACATGCCTTATCAGCGACCGAGCCCTGCATAAATTCAAGACCACTCTGCATAAAAGGCAGATTACCCAGTTTTCCGCTACTCAAGTCATCCAAAACACGAACCGTAAAACCTTCATCCAATAATAAATGAACAATATGAGAGCCGATAAAACCAGCGCCACCCGTTACCAAAACACGCTTCATTACTTATTTCTTCCGTTTCAAAGATACAATTGATAGGTACAAAAACGCCGCTATTTGAGCGGCGTCTGATATTTATGGGCAGTCCAAAGCTAACCGTTAGCCCTTCGTTCCCCTGTACGGCGGTCATGCAAAATAACTTCACCGCTAGGCAAAGTCATAGGGAACTGAATAACATTGTTATTGTGCCGTCTATCCTGTCCTGAACGTTCCACAAAAACACGTTCCGTTTGCCAGGCTTCATCTCTGTTGTCCTCCTCAGCAGGAGCGTCAGATACATAATTTCTTGCGGCAACGGTAAACACATAGGTCGCTACAGCCACTGCACAAATGCTTAATATGATAAAAATCCACAGCACACTGCTCATTCCCAGTCCTCTTAATAAAGACGCCTAAAGAATAAGACGCAAAAATCACGCCTATGTTTATTTTTTCTTTTTATTACAAAGAGTTAATGATCACTAACACCTATAATTTAATAACTCTGTAAGAAAGGCTGACACTATTAAACGCCGATAAAATAAGCGCCGTCAAGCCTATCAAAACGACACAGTCTAAGGGTGCTTAGGTTTCCCACTATTGGTTTCAACCTGAACACAACGATCATCCCACAAAGAAATCATCGCGAAATCCTTCACATTGGTAACCTTTAAGGCCGGAAGCCCCTGTTTTTCAAGCCACTGCGTTACAAAAGGCACATATTCCGGCACCGATGCTCGCGCCGTAAAAATTCGAACTTCGCGACCTTCATCAATCCAGCCTTGAACGCGTTTCATCATAGCAGGGATTGGTTCACCAATATGGGCAGGGCCGTACCAGCCATCGTAGTGTGCCAGGGTGCCATCAAGGTCAACACCTATCCAACCCTTTCGGTACTCAGACGGCGCTGCACCACGCTCTTTGGTAAAAGCCCGCTTTAAATGCTTCTTGAACATCCGATTAGCGAGCCCCTTTACCAAACAGCACGACTTCGACCGTTTGTACTAAAATAAGGAAATCGAGAAACATACTATGGTTTTTTACATAATAGAGATCAAACTGTAGCTTTTGCCGGGCGTCTTCATCATTAGCTCCGTAGGGGTAGCAAAGCTGAGCCCAGCCAGCAATTCCAGGTTTAACCTGATGCCTGGCAGCATAATGCGGGATCCGCTTTTCCAGTTGCTCAACAAATTGCGGACGCTCTGGACGCGGTCCCACAAACGCCATATCGCCCTTCAATACATTAAATATTTGCGGCAACTCATCAATTCGACACCGGCGAATAAAGTGGCCGACGCGTGTAACACGACTATCGTTTTGTTTTGCCCAAACAGCTTTACCATCCTTTTCCGCATCAATACTCATACTACGAAATTTCAGCACATCAAATGGCTCGCCATTCACGCCAACCCGCTGTTGTCGATATAAAATGGGGGCCCTGAAACCCTCTTCCAACCAAATGGCTACAATGGTCAGCAGCATCATTGGCCATATTGCGATCAATAAAACAAGGCTGGCAGCTATATCGAACAAGCGTTTTGTGGTGGCACGTAGAGTACCGTTATTAAAACCATCGGAGAACACCATCCAACCAGCCGTCACAAATTCAAGCATGATACGGCCCGATTCACGCTCGAAAAAATCAACGACATCCAATACATCAGTACCGTTAAGCTTACACTCCAGTAATTCCTGAACAGGCAAGCCCTTACGCCGATCATCAACTGCCACCAGGATTTCATCAATCTGATTCTGATCAACGTATTCAAAAATTGAACGATCCAATTTAATGACTTGATTGCTATCTACAATTTGCTCTTCGCCATCAACTGCAATGAATGCAGCAAAAGAAAATCCGCGTCGGTCAGACTCACGACGCAGACGATCAAGCACCAATCGAGCACGATGCCCGGCACCGTAAACAAGTACCCGACGCTTTAAACGCTCCTGGTTCACTCGCCGGTGAAAAAGCATCCGTGACAACGCAATAAAAAGAAAAGTCACAAAAGCCGTTAATGCTAAGGCTCCACGCCCTAATAGCAGTTCAGGGAACCAATAGAATACCAGCGACAAGCCCACCGCCATAAACACAAATGCGCCAACGGCTCGAATCCAGGTACCACTCAGCCCTTCACGGGTATGCGGCTGATAAAGTCCCATTGCCCCCATCGAAACGAGCATTACTCCTGAAAAAATCAACGCCCGCGGTAAAACGGGGCCGATGCTATCCACAACACTACCGGCATCACCTTGGAAGCGTAGGTAAGCACCAATAAAAACAGCGGCAATAAATAACAGCCCTTCTATAATGGCGAGCCAGACAAAGGCCGTATGCAGGTGGTGTTTAAATAAACGAACGGTGCCCACTCAAGGGTCTCCTTAAAACTTACATTGAATAAAAGTTGTCGAAAACTGCCATAAACAATGACGAAAGCTATCATCGCATCCCTGAACAGAAATCATTTGTCAGCAGCCCATGAATGTTAGCACACCCACCCAATCCTGCTAGTTAACCCGCCGCCATTTTTCAAAACCATAAAAATCTAAATTCCAGCTTGAGCCCCCGCATTGCTACACTATACTAAGCAAAAATTTCAATCGCTGATTGATGCACCCACAAAGGAATAGGCATGCATACACTTTCAAACACCAAAATTGCAATTATTGGTCTTGGCTACGTTGGACTTCCTCTGGCCGTCGAGTTCGGTAAGCACTACTCAACCATCGGTTTTGATATCAACAGCCAACGCATTAATGAACTGCGTGATGGTGTTGATAACACCCTCGAAGTGGAGTCTGATGAGCTCAAAGCATCGTCACAATTAAGCTTTGCTGACAATATCAACGCAATCAAGGAGTGTAATTGTTACATTGTCACAGTACCAACCCCTGTCGACAAGCACCGCCAACCAGACCTGTCTCCACTCCGTTCGGCAAGCAAAGCGGTTGCAAAGGTCATCCAGAAAGACGATATCGTCATCTATGAATCCACTGTTTACCCCGGCGCAACCGAAGAGGACTGCATTCCCATTATCGAAGCAGAAACCGGTCTGAAATTTAATGTCGATTTTTATGCCGGTTACAGCCCTGAACGTATCAACCCTGGCGACAAAGAGCACCGTGTCACAACTATTTTAAAGGTGACCTCTGGCTCAACGCCAGAAATCGCCGACTATGTTGACGACCTCTATGCCAGCATCATCACCGCCGGCACCCACAAAGCCGGCTCCATTAAAGTCGCTGAAGCCGCCAAAGTGATTGAAAATACCCAACGTGATTTGAATATCGCCTTAGTCAACGAACTTGCGCTTATATTCAACCGTCTGGGTATCGATACACTTGAAGTGCTCGAAGCCGCTGGCACCAAATGGAACTTCCTGCCCTTCCGCCCCGGTTTGGTTGGCGGACACTGCATCAGTGTTGACCCCTACTACCTGACTCATAAGGCTCAGGAAATCGGCTACAACCCCGAAGTCATCCTCGCCGGTCGCCGCATCAACGACGGCATGGGCGCTCACGTTGTAGACCGTGTTATTAAATTAATGACCCAACGCCGCATACATGTCGTTGACTCAAAAATCCTTATTCTAGGTTTAGCTTTCAAAGAAAACTGTCCGGATCTGCGGAATACACGCGTGGTTGATATCATCGAAGAGCTTGATGGTTACCATGCTACAGTAGACGTATACGACCCTTGGGTAGACGCTCAAGAGGCAAAAGAAGAGTATGGAATTGATCTTCTAGAAAATCCCGCTGTCGGTAACTACGATGCCGTTATTCTGGCCGTTGGTCACAAGCAATTCAAAGATCTTGGCGGTGAAGGAATTCGCGCTTTTGGCAAACAGAATTCGGTGTTGTTTGATGTGAAATATACTTTACCCAAAGATGAGGTGGATGCGCGGCTGTAATACAAACAGCTCCCCAACAGCCTATTAGTAATTTGTTGTGCCTGCACCGATTTTATACATAACCCAAAGTAAGGGGCTATAAGCCAGCAGGCACAATAATAGCCCCGCATTCGGCCATACTGACGCGGCCCAAGCCAAAGGCAACAACCACATCAGATTAACAACCAACACCACTGTCGTCACAGGTAAGTGCCCTTCCCACTTGCGCGACAAAATTTGATACGCATGGCTACGGTGGGCGTGGTGTACTTTATCCCCTCTTTTTGCTCTTCTCACCAAAGTTAAGGTCGAATCCGCAATAAAAACCGCAAGCAATATCAACCAAGCCCACAGATTAATAAACCCGGTTGCAGAGGTTATTAACGCTAAAGCACCAAGCATAAAGCCCAAAAACCCGCTGCCTGCGTCGCCCATAAAAATCTTGGCTGGCGGCCAGTTGAACACAAGAAAACCCAACACACAGCCTGCTAAAGCCAGTAAGATCAACGGCCAGCTATCGCCACCTGCAAGCCACAAAATAGCAGCCGCGCAACTTAAAGAAGTCATCGCTTCGACACCGGCAATGCCATCAATGCCATCCATAAAATTAAACAGGTTCAGCAGCCAAACTAGTGCAACCAAGCACATACCAGAAAGCAGCCATCCACTTTGCCACTGCCAGCCAAAAACAGGCAGGTAAGGTAAATTATTCAAAGATAACAATAATGCCAGCGCTACTAAAAAATGAATCAGTAATCGCCACTGGGCTGGAATATGGCGATGATCATCAATATAACCCACCACCGCCAGCACCGCTCCGGTCAGTGCTAAAGTAAAGGTTTCACCGGTAGCTACATCAAAAAACCAACCAGTTGCTAATAAGAAACTGATAAAAGTGACCACAATTGCCATACCGCCACCAGTGGGGGTCGGAGTCGAATGCGAGCTGCGCTCATTGGGAACATCCAATAGCTGGCGCTGTTTTGCATGGCCAATTAAATAGTGTGTCAATATGGTGCTGGCGGCAAAACAGCTTGCCAAAACGAGTAACTCAACAATCATAATTCATTACTTCTCGGCAAAAGCCCAACACATAGACTCAGCAACTGAGAAAGGTGGCTCCCAATCAAGCGTATCCATAGTGTGCCGTATGTCTATTCTGAAATCACTGGAGAGGCGCTTAACCATGGCCTGTTTTCCTGTCAGACAGGCAAGCATATTCAAGATAAAGATAGGTAATGGCCATAAATGTGCGTTTTTCCCTCTACCACTGGCTATCAGTTTAATTAACTGCGGCGTGCTAACCGGCTGATTATCGCAGCATAGAAACACCTGCCCTGCAGCAGCCGGATGCTCAATACAGGTTTTAATCAGGTCAATCAGGTTATTCAGGCTCAACATATCGCGCTGATTTTTAATCGCCCCCAGCGGCAACGGCAGCCCCTTATCAATAACTTTGGCAAGCAACGCCAGGTTACCCTTAACACCTGGCCCATAAATGAGCGGCGGGCGAATCACTACCAGTTCCATTGCGCTTTCGGAGCACAGAGCCTTCAATCCTTGTTCGGCTTCCCATTTGGAAAGCCCGTAATCATCTTCAGGCGCAGCAGTATCATCAAAACGATAAGCCCTGCTAGACTCACCTTCACCATTCACTTTAATAGAACTGATAAAGATAAAACGCTTCACGCCCGCCTCGATGGCTTGCCGAACAAGATTAAGCGTACCTTCGACATTAACCCGGCGAAATTCAACAAGTGGATTCTGAGCGGGATCACTCATTATGTGAGCGCGAGCAGCAGTATGAATCACCGTTTTGCAGTCAACTAATGCATCATGCCAATCTGTGCTAGCATCGATATCACCGACTCGGCAGATTGATATTTCCGCAGGCAAGTTTTCGCCCTTATTTCGAACAGCAGCCCTTAGTTTAAACTCAGAATCATTGACCAGCTGTTGCAGCAGTTGACTACCCACAAAACCAGTAGCGCCCGTTACCAGCACACTCACCTTAAACGTCCTTGTGCCATACAGTACGATTTATATAATCCGTATAACTCAGCACAATTCGCAGCACCTGCTTAGAGACTGGCCCTGCTTGATAGTCTTTCACAACCGGAATAGCCCGCTTTTCAGCATCGTGCTGGCTGGTTACCACCTTCACTGACTCCAACACGCGCTCTACTTTCAAACCACTCATGATCAACGTACCTTCATCCATACCTTCAGGGCGCTCATGCGCATTACGAATGGTAATAGCAGGTAAATTAAGTAAGGATGCTTCTTCTGTAATGGTGCCACTATCGGACAGGACACAGAATGCGCTCATCTGAAGCTTAATATAATCAAGCAACCCAAAAGGTTTCTCAAAACGAATGAGAGGGTGATCCAGCGACTCGCCTAACGCCTCCAAGCGCTTCTTAGTTCTCGGGTGTGTCGACACTAGAATGGGGTATTGGTATCTCTCTGCCAAAGCCTTGAGGGTTTCTAAAAGATCGCGAAGATTCTCTGGTGTATCTACATTTTCTTCTCGGTGTGCGCTAACAATAAAGAATTTATTTTTCTCAAGCCCCGTTCGGCCCAATACATCAGACTGTTGAATTTTAGGCATATAAAAATCCAACACTTCCTCCATGTGGGAGCCAGTCTTAATAATCGTCTCGGGATTAATGCCTTCATCTAACAAATAACGCCGCGCATGCTCCGTCAGTACCATATTAATATCACTAAGGTGATCAAGGACCTTACGGTTTAACTCTTCCGGTACACGTTGGTCAAAACAGCGGTTGCCCGCCTCCATGTGGAAAACTGGTATTTTTCGACGTTTTGCAGAAATCACCGCTAAACAGGTATTGGTATCACCATAAAGAAGAATCGCATCGGGCTTTTCCAGCTCAAGGACTTCATCGGCTTTAGTAATGACTTCAGCGATGGTCTTGGCCGCTGTCTCGCCAGCGGCACCTAAAAAATGATCAGGTTTACGTATTTCCAAATCATCAAAAAACACCTGATTTAATTCGTAGTCATAGTTCTGTCCAGAATGAACCAGCACATGATTGACATGCTGATCCATCTCAGCAATAACGCGGCTCATTTTTATCAGTTCAGGCCGAGTTCCAACCAACGTCATTACCTTAAGCATTGAGCTGCTCCTGGATGTAATCGAGTTTTTTCAACACTTCAATCACACCCTGCACGTCCAAGCGATGAGTATTGTGAGAAGTATAGTCATCAAACTCGTTGATTCTTTCTTCACCCTCAACAAAATATTTTTTGTAATTCAGGTCACGATTATCGGCCGGTATACGGTAGTAGCGTCCCATGTCTTCAGCCTTGGCCATTTCTTCGCGAGACACCAAAGACTCATATAGTTTCTCTCCGTGGCGGGTACCTATCACCTTAACAAGGTTATCCTTGGCGAATAGTTCTTTTAGCGCCTGCGCTAAATCAGCCACTGTTGAAGCGGGTGCTTTCTGAATAAAAATATCTCCCTGCTGGCCATGTTCAAAAGCGTGCAAGACCAAGTCCACTGAATCCTCTAAAGACATCAAAAACCGTGTCATTTCAGGATCAGTTACTGTCAATGCGTCTCCTGTCCTAAGCTGCTCAACGAATAAAGGAATCACTGATCCGCGTGAAGCCATCACATTGCCATAACGTGTTGTACTGATAACCGTGCCACCTTCAGGTACCGAACGAGATTTTGCTACTGCCAGCTTTTCGGCCATGGCCTTGGATATACCCATTGCATTGATCGGGTAAACAGCCTTATCAGTACTCAACACAACAACTCGTTTAACACCGCTATCAATAGCGGCATTCAACACATTTTCGGTGCCAATCACATTAGTTCGCACCGCTTCCATAGGATAAAACTCACAGGATGGCACCTGTTTAAGCGCCGCAGCATGGAAGATATAATCTACTCCAAGCATCGCCTGCTTTAAGCTATCGTAATCTCGCACATCACCGATATAAAATTTAACCTTGTCATTTCCCAAGGCCGTGCGCATATCTTCCTGTTTTTTTTCATCACGGCTGAAGATACGTATCTCACGCACATCCGTATCCAGAAAGCGCTTGAGTACGGTATTACCAAATGAACCCGTGCCTCCAGTTATCATCAGCACTTTGTTATCAAACATAAATTATTTCCAAACCAGTTATAAAATTAGCGAGAGGCTTGCATTGATTTGACCAGTTCAGGCCATGAGGGTGGAATGTATCCTGTTGCCTGCTGGAAACGTGATGAATCCAATGAGCGATCAATACAGACTCGGTCATCCGGGACGATATCAATTGCCTTGCTGTAGATCTCTGCCACAAGCTTTAACAGACTCAATTTATCAATGGGTTCAACTGACACATGATACAAGCCGTTCAATTCGGGCCGAGGAATAACATATTCTTTGATAACACGAGCAAGCTCTATTGTAGGAAGGCCCGAAAAAATTGCTTTTTCGTACCCCTTAACAGACTCTTTTTGAGAGAGAAACCATTCAATTAGCGATTCACTGCTTTGCAGTTCATGACCAATAATAGAGGTTCGCAGGGTTACTGCATGCGAGGTGTCATGCAGCTCACCAATAAATTTGGATTTACCATAAAGGTCTTCCGCGTCAGAGATATCCTGCTCAACGTACATACCCTTACGGCCAGAAAATACACAATCGGTGCTAATATGTACTAGCCTGGCACCTATCAAGGCACAGAGTTTAGCCAGGCGATGAGGAAACATGGCGTTAATGGGCAATGCCGTTAAAGGGTCTTTGGCATCGGCGAGCTGTTTAATTAAACCGACACAGTTGATCACAACCTCTGGCCGCACCTGCTCCAATACATTAACCAAATCATCGGAATCCAGTACATCAACATGGCCGATCAACCGAGAGTGAGTGTCGCTAGAAAAGTGCTTAAGCCCAGCAGGACTTCTCAACGTACCCCACACTTGATAATCGGCATCTTTGCAGAAATAGCGGAACAGCGTACTGCCCAACATTCCTGTTACACCGAGCACTAATACTTTCATTTTTTTCCTTTTCTACCAGTCGCAATTCGGTTTTGTAAAATCTCTACAAGCCGTTTGCACTGTTTTTCCATCTCAAAATGTTCAAGATAATATGAGCGCCCAGCTGCCCCTAGCTTATCTCTTTCTGAAGCTGTCATTTTATATAGTTGCTCGATTCGATTAGCTAAGCCCCTATGATCTTCCGCAGGACATGCCAGCCCAGCGCCCGCCTCAGCAACAACCTTTGCACCTTCGCCATCCAGTGCCGCAACGATAGGCCGTCCGGCCGCCAAGTATGCCTGTATTTTACTGGGAATCGTATAGGCAAAAATCTCTTCTTTCTTTAACGTTACTAATAGGCCATCCGCTCGAGAGAAGAACTGAGGCATTTCAGATACCGGAAAGCGACCAACCATTACAATATTATCTAATTGTTTTGATTCAACCTGTTCTTTGAGCCAGCCTTCCATGCTACCGCTCCCCACAACAACCAGTTTTATATCTAGCAAATGCTTTATGGACTCAGCAGCAAGAACAAGAGTTTCCAATGATTGGGCCGTACCAAGATTACCCGCAAAAACCAGACAAAAATGCTTATCCATCATTTCAAGCAATTCTTCAGGCACTTCAGTTACAGTATCTGTTGCCTGAGTAAGGGCTTGATAAGAGTTGGGATAATAAACAATTTTTGATTTATCCGCATAACGAGATACTGGCTTTTCAAAAGCACGAGACTGTACTAACAAAGTGTCTGTCAGGGCATAAAGCCCCCTCACCATTAGCCCTACTGCAGATAAAGCAATTTGGCTACGTACAAATCCAGTTGCTTTCAAGCTCTCTGGCCACAAATCCTGAATCCACAAAGCGAGATGCAAGTTCATCCGAAACTTTAAAAAGAGAGCAGGAATAACTTGCGTGATTGGTGACGGAGCAAATACAAAAATCGCATCATAATCACGCCCTTTCACTTTACGATGAAAATATTTAATCCCATTAAAAACAAAAGAGCAGTAATTCCTAAGCAGATTTTTTACTCCCCCACTACCCCTTGGATAAATAGGGACTCTATGCACAGTAACTGAGGCGTCAAAAATGTCTTCCATACAGCCATTAGCGGTATACCCTTCAAACACATCACCGTCAGGATAATTAGGTTTTCCTGTTAGCACCTCAACATGATGCCCCTGCGAAACAAGTGTTTTGACAAGGTCGTTAATAATGAAAGATTCAGGCCAAAAGTATTGAGTGAGAAGCAATATTTTTAATTTTTGATTGGATTCAGGAGCCACAACTCACTCCATTTGGCAAACCTGACCCTTTCTGATGACAACCATTTCTCATCATGTTTTCTTATAATCAGGTAAAAGAAATTTAGACGTAAACGACAGAAGAACTCCCCAAAGAAAAAACATTACTATCCCTGGGTAAGGTTGCCTTAATCCGACTTTGAAAGAGTTATCAATTAAAACAAAAAAAAGAGTAATACTTGCCAACCACCAAAAACCACCTTCAATCCCGCCTTTTTTATAACAAAAATAAAGTCTTCTTAAAGTGAAAACAATTAAATATAAAAAAGGGATAACAACAACAAAGCCAAAATTGTATAGCAGGTCCAAATAATAATTATGGGCACTAGGAACCGAGTTTCGGTCAGGGCGCTTAGAGTGTCCTAAAACAAATTCCTTTGGCCCTTGTAACGACTCATCAAGATAGAAACGCCAATACTCTAAACGCTGCCCAATATTCGATTTAACTTTTATTTCTTGAAGCGCATGTAAATTTTCACTGGAGCTTAAGCCGATGTCTTCTGCAAGGAGGCCAAACTTTTTCTTAAATGTCCCCGATGATTTTACAACAGAGTAAGATGCTCCAAGAGAAAATATAAAAACCAGCACAGAAGCTAAAACATAACTACACGGACGAGATTTATAACACAAAAAAAGCAAAACAATGCTCGAAAAAAAACCAAGAGAAATTGCTAGTATTGATAGTGAAGCGGCTGCATACAATCCCATAAAGGGTGCCAAAAATACAGCAAGCCAACCCAGTATTTTTTTCTTATTAAGCCCACTAAGCGCTAAAAAATACACTCCCACGAATATCACCGGCACATACTGCAAATGTTGGTAGATACTAAAAAAATATAAACTGGGCGAAAGTAGCCCCTTTCCACTCATCAAAGTAATAATAACCTCAATGGGGACGACAAGAATCAATACATATAAAAATATTGCTTGAAACCGCAGATAAACATTGTCAGGTTTTTCATATGACTGCCCTAAAGCAAGAGCAAACACTGGTAAGATAGTCTGCACCATTAAAATAAGCTTACTAAGCATATCACCTTCATCTTGTGAAGAAGTTGCGAAGGTCGATAACAGCATCAACATGAATAGTGCAAATATAAAGCTCACCGAACGTGTCGCTTCTCTATAACGGACAAGAAACGCTAAACCGATAAAACAGGTTAGGCTAGATAGGGGTAGTGGCAACCGGGTTAAAATACCACCCGAATCAAAGTTCATACCTTTATCGGTGAAAATGCTTCCCTGTAATTGAAAAAATAAAGGGAACAGTAAGGTAAAAATCACACACCCTTGAACCAACTCCCTCTTATTTCCCGCCAAGCTTTTATAAAAATTAACTGCGCTCAAAGCTATATCCCTTTTTTACTTCTATCGGTAATGAATAAAATAAATACGTCAAACACGCGCTACACAAAAACAAAGCACTGAGCACCGAAGGTCCGGCAATGTAATAAATCAACGGGACCACTGCCACGATTAATAGGTTAGAAAGCACATCCGGAACAAACACACTCTCCTGTTTGAGCTGCAACAAGATAATCCTTTTTCGTTGCGAAACAATCATTATGGCGCTACCAAGCATCGAAAAACCCAAGGCCTGACAGAACAAAACACTATTTCCGATAATTTTTGAAATGGCATCAGACAACAGGATTATTGCGACACCAGAAGCCGCGCAAGAGAAAAGAACTGAGTAAAGTATTCGCCTAGTTTTTCTAGTTTCCTTCAAGATAAGGCTAGGCCCCACCACATAGGTGTATATGGAGCTCAACATTCCACCTATGGCAAAAGCAGTAAACAGCTCACCGCCTATAGCCTTGCTGGTTAGAGCAATCACCATGACACGAAAAACAAAAGTTGTTGTAGCAATAACCCAACTGGAACCAAGATGAAATACATACTCTATTCCTGGCAAATATTTTTCTTTGTCTGCCCGCCTTAAAAAATGGAGCAAACGTCCTCCTCCCAGCAAGACAGGAGTAACAGCCCAGAAACAAAAAATTAGCTCATAGAAATTTTCACTAACAACATTATGAAGTAGTAAGGTTGAAAGGCTTATAATCTGCAGAAGTAGATAATTTCGCCCATACGAATAGCAGCCCTTTTGTTCCTTTTCAGAGATTATAAGTTCGGCGAGCCACTCAGAGCAGCGCCTAACGATAAGTGCACAGGTAATAAAAATTTGTACATCAAAAATTGAGAGACAAAAGAAATAAACGAACAACCCGAATGGTAATACAAGAAGTAACCGGAAACGGCCAAGCTGGGCTAAGGATATATTACTAGACGAACTCAGCAGTATATTTCTTGCGTTACCCGAAAAAGCAAGAAATATTGTGAGCATCGCCCCTTGAACAACAGCAATATCAGCTGATAATTCAACATTACCCGTCACACCAAAAAAAATTAGAAGCGCAGTAATTGAGAATAAATTGGACGCAATAGCAAGAGGGTAAAATGGTATTTTTCTAATAACAAAATTTATCGTACCTGGGCTCACAAAAACTGATCCTTTTCTTGAGTTACCCTCCTTTATGAAGCGCCGAATTATAGCAACTTAAACGACTTATTGTTTAAATTTTACTTCCCTGCTCTAAATATATTTAATTGTTTATATACATCTACAAACTTGCTTGCACCAACCGCACTATCAAACCTATTCGTAGCATACTTTCGCGCAGTTTCACCCATTTTTTTTGTCGCTGCCCTGTCACACACCAAAGCCTCAATCGAATCAGCAATTAGTTGAGGGGCTGGAGAATCAATACAAAGACCGGTTTCGCCATTAATGACAACATCGCTCGTCGGATTTTTCATCGCTACTATCGATGGCAATCCATATAAAGCTGCTTCGAATACAGGTCGGCCAGGAGCATCAAGGTGAGATGGAAAGCACAGCACATTCAAGCGCGAGTATATTTTATCAACATCACGTACAAATCCCGCAAATTCGACAACCGGTGATAGGTCATACTTACTTACATACTTTTCCAGGTCCCCACGAACATCGCAGGAGAAATCGAACTTACGAAGCAGCCAGCCATAGACACCAGAAAGGTTTCGCGCATTTTCACCTACAATCACCATTCGAACCGCAACATTTCTATCTCGTAATATCCTGGCGGCCTCAACAAATTCATAAACGCCCTTTAATCGACCAAGCACGCCAATTAACCCAACAGTAAAAGGCTCTTCCTCTTTTTCTACTTCTGGGAGTGAAGGAATTTTTAAACCATTGTGAATGACAGTAACATCAATATCAGCTGGCAAACTACGTCTAACGGCTTCGTCAATCGCAACCACCTTATCAGCATGCTGGCGGAGCATTTTCATTAGCCACTTCGAAATACGACCTTGACCTTGGCGCTGTAATGACCTGACATGAACCAATAGCGGCGCACCGAGCCACTTCTTAGCGAGAACGCCAACTAATAAAGCAGTTATTTCATTACAGTGTATAAGCGAGTATGGCCCTAGTTTTCGAGCACGCCAAAGTCCAAGAAACACAGAAGGAAGATACGATAACTCTCTCAGAAGAATAAGCCACCGTAACCCGCGATAATAACCATAACGAGTATCATCCCACTGGGTGATACCTAAAACCTCCAAAGCTTCTATACCTACACTTCTAAAAGTCTCAGAAGCCACCCCTTTTGGGCACAACGCTACTCCTTCTACCGAATCATCAGGTAAGGCAGATATCATTTCAGAAAGGCTTTTTGTTGCGCCCCCGAAAACAGAGAAGGGATGGAGATACAAAACTTTCATTAGTTTTTATAACACTTCAACATGTATTAGGTAGATGTCCATTAAAGATATGCTAATCAAACTTAATAAAAAATGATGTAACTGAACCTTACTAGAAAAAGCGAAGTAATTTTGTTTTTTAGGATAAAATCTATATGCGTATAGCCTAAAGGCCAGCTAACTTATCAGCTACCAGCTCAGCGGCATTCCCGTTACCATATGGCTGAATAGATATGCCAGGCATTCGCGCTGAACCGATAGCATCAGCAACCACACCTGAGCTTAAGGGAGGAACAACTTGGTTCCAGCCTGCTTCTACCAGCTCTACCCATTCCGTTTCGTCTCGCAAAGTCAAACAAGGGACTTGGTAAAAAAAGGCTTCTTTCTGAACACCTCCGGAGTCAGTCACTATCAGACTAGCATGCTTTTCAAGCATCACCATATCAAGGTAACCAACTGGCTCGATGGCTAGCACATTGGGTGGTAGAGTTAAATTGTTTGCCTGCAACCTGGCACGAGTTCGGGGGTGTACCGGCAGGACAACTTGCTTGTTACTGTTTCCTATCCCTTTAAAAATAGCCTTTAACCTAACGGGATCATCAGTATTTTCAGCCCGATGAACCGTTGCCAACGTGTACTCTCTCGCTTTGATTCCCAGCTTTGACAGTATGTGACTACTAGCATCGGCTTTCTTGCCATAAAACAGAGCCGCATCAAACATGACATCACCCGTATTAACAACCTTATCTCCTGATATGCCTTCAACAGCTAACTGCTCAACGGCCTTTGAAGTCGGTGCAAACAAGACACTCGCAGCGTGATCGGTGAGAATCCGATTAATTTCTTCTGGCATGCGTCGGTTAAATGACCTCAATCCGGCCTCAACATGTGCGACAGGTATATGTAGCTTTACTGCTGCCAATGCACCGGCCAATGTCGAGTCAGTGTCACCATAGACTAGTAACCAGTCAGGTTTTTCTTCTATCAGAGCTTTCTCAATACCCTCTACCATACGGCCGGTATTCTCTCCATGCGTACCACCACCTATACCCAGATTAAAAGCAGGCTTGGGGATACCCAGTTCATCGAAAAACACATCCGACATATTGCTATCGAAATGTTGCCCAGTATGCAGGATCAGCTCCTGAATACCCCTTGCTCTTAAGGCATTTGAAACCACCGCCGCTTTAATAAATTGGGGCCGAGCGCCAATCACGGTTATTATTTTCATAAATTTCTCAATTTAACTCGTCATAGAGACTTAGGAGATCTTATTTCTCTAATTGCCAAATGTAGTTTAGTCAAACTAACTTGAGCAAATAAAATTTGGGGGTAGGAATATCCGGGCTACACAAAGGTGTTTTTCGAAATGATTCATCAAATATAGACCAATCAAATTCAGCAATCACAGTAAAACGATCAGTCCACTTTTCGTCCAGCGTTTTTTGAGCATCCTGATAAATAATCGCATATTTGGCTTTCCACCTATCCAAATTATCCAACACATCATTGACATCACGCCCCCAACAGCTAGGCGCATCAGGGTAATTAGTCTCACTCACAGCATGCCAGTCTGGAAACAGGTGAACTTTCCGTTTTGATGCTACATAAAGTGGTAACTCAATTGTTGCTCTATAACCATCAAATAAGCTTTCGTAGTGACCATCCGGATCATTGAAAGAAAAATATACTCGGCTACCAGCAGGCACTTGGCTAAGAAATTGATTACAGCTTTCTTCTATAGGGCCATGATCAAAAGGCCCGTGGCACACTATATTTGTTAACCCGTCCCTTAGATTAGAACTGCTAATCCCCAAAAAACAAGGTAGAGGACTAACTGCAATCCATAATGCAAGAAACGCCCATGCATTTGGCTCCTGTGTCAGAACATAAGCCCCCATTACCGAAACAAATAACAATATTACCGATTGATCATCAGCCACTCTCAAAAATCGCTGGTTGATGAGAAAAATAATGAGTGCAGTAACCGGTAATAGAGGCAGCTTTTCCAGACTAGAGTATAAAACCAATACACTGACAATATAGATGAGTAGGAAATATATATTAGTTAGAGTAAAACTCATTGAGTGTCGCTTGTACCTAACTCCTCTAGAGTGTGCTCCGATCAATTTGGCAATATTCCGGACTGAACTAGAAAAATGGTCACCCTGATTCACCAACAGAGGCCTCAGATGTAACGCGAGTAAGAACAAAGCTGGAAAAACCGCAAATATGACTTCGGGGTTTCCAGTTTCTACAGCAAGAACGAGAGTGATTGGCAAACCCAAAATAACCGTTGTGATACTTCCTAGAGACGCTCCCAGCCATGCGACCACTGCAAGAAGCCAAATAGAATTCAAACTCGCAAAAAGTGCAACAGGTAGCCAAACCCAACCCAGAATATTGTAATTCTGTCGTGAAAAAGCCATTGCATATCCAGTACTGCTGAATACCAAAGTCAGTGTGATGATCACTACCCACATAGGGTCAGAAAAAGTGACCCAAGTGATGTGCGATATTCCCCATACAACTACACCAACCAGAGTAGTTACTGCACCAGCTTTTGAGTACATGTAGCTGGAAAAATTTGAGAGATGAAACCACCTTGATAATGGGAAATTCCCCAAGCCTACTTCATGGCTGATACCGGTTCGGCCATATCTGTCGATGTTTAACCATTGTGTCCGATAAAAAAAACTATTTATCGAATTTCGGGGATGGAACCCCATATAACGGCTCCACCTGCCATCAAGCAATATACTAGATTTAGCCAGAGTTTTTATCCAAGCCACAGGAACCCTATAAAGCAAAATAATGGGGTAAAACAAGAACTCAGCTAGTTGCCAAATTTTTAATTCCTTCAGCCTTAAAAAGAACTTTTTCACTTGAATATCTGACTCTTGATGGACAAAATTTTGGGCACTCTACCCAGTAAAATGGCTATTTGCAAAAGAACAGCGACTAGTGAAACTGAGATTTTAGCTTCAATTGATGAAGTTTCTGCAAATTCAATAAGCCAGTAAACTACTGAAGCGCCAATTACCAGCTGAAAGAAGTTAAGAGCAAACTGGAACTTCACTGGCCACAATTTTTCGCTAAGAATCACAGCAATGATT
>Ga0070727_10001158_pt1 | contig 28826 bp, 22 predicted proteins | sample tdAd472_FD_66722 | JGI IMG/M metagenome (GOLD analysis project Ga0070727, IMG submission 66722) | Marine sediment microbial communities from the Atlantic coast under amendment with organic carbon and nitrate - tdAd47.2 | ecosystem: Environmental > Aquatic > Marine > Coastal > Sediment | place...
AGCGCCGACGTACCTGGCGATAAGTTTCCTCATGGATATGATACACGGAAGCCCCGGATGCATAAGCAACCTTGCCCCCGGCCGCGACAAGCGCCTTTGACAGAACCAGGTCTTCCAGTCCAGTCACATCCTCATCGAAGCGGATATCAGCCCAGACAGACCGACGTAGCGCAGCGTTCGCGTTGTTGACAAAGCCCCCCTGCTCTTCCGGTGTCACCTCATGGTCAGGGAAGTATTGGGCAAAAACCTGATGCTCTGAAAACTTGGTAACCTGATGTCCTACCTGGCGGCCACAGACATAATCTGCTTCGCCCTCAAAAATCGGATCGACGAGCCTGGCCAGCCAGTTTCCGTCGACCGGAATGCAGTGAGCGGAGATGAACACCAGAACATCCCCAATAGCCGCATCGCAGCCATAGTTCAGAGAGCGCCCGAAAGTGAAATCGCTTTTATTGATGTGAACAATCCGGCAGCCCTTGGCTGCTGCAATCTCGACGGTACGATCCGTTGAGCCGGAATCAACAAGGATAATCTCTACTTTGGCATCAACGTTCTGATTCTGGCAACCCTCGATAGCTTCAGAGATCCACTTTTCCTCATTTAGCGAGCGAATGATGATACTGATGCTACGCGCATGATGACTGGTCATTACGATACTACCCCTTGCTACATCTAGCAGGTTGCAGATGTCAGCGATACACGGCACACCTTCGCGCATCAATAGAATTCACCAGTTTATTTACCCTGAAACGGGTTGCCAATGCAGGCTGGACACCTCTGGCCCCACCAGTCAACAAAGAGCCTTCCTATGGCGTCTCGATACGTATTTTCAGTTCCCATAGGCCCTGGGAAACAGCCCAGACTGCACCAGACCCTTGCCTCGCTGGCAGCCCAGCCAGAGCCTGTCAGGATTGCGATTTGCCATGCAGGGCCGGAAGCTGAAATCGCCGAAACCCTCGTCCCTTATCGGCATATCATCGCCTATGAACGACACGGCCACGACACTGGCCAGTCTGCCGCCATCAATGAGGGCTGGAACGCCCTGGAGGGGGATGTCTATGGCTGGCTGAATGCCGATGATGCACTGGCCCCCGGGGCGCTCGGCGCAGTCAGCGAACTCTTCAGCCAGAATCCCGAGGCAGACATTGTCTGCGGCCAAAGCATAATCCTGAACGAGCACGCCCATTTCACAGGCCTGCACCCCGCGGTTCGCGCGCCGGATCAGGACCTTTTCCGCAGCAATACGATCTCCCAGCCCTCCTGCTTCGTGAAGCGCGACGCCCTGTTTGCCGAGGGCCTTGTCCGGGAAGACCTGCACTATGTGATGGATTGGGATCTCTGGGTGCGGCTGATGTCTTCCAACCGCAAATTTGCCTACACGCCGCAGATTCTGTCCTCGACACTTTGGGACGCTGACACCAAGACAGCAAAGTTCAACACAGCCAGAATCAAGGAGATTCGCCAAGTCGTTTCCCGCCTGAACTCCCCTGTGACAACGGCCAAGACGCTGATCGGGCACTCCCTGAACAAGATAGAAGAGTACAGCGCCCTTTCTTCGACCTTCAAACGTGTGAGAGGGCTGGTCGAGAGTGGAAGTGTGCGCAAGTCGACCTATTGGGGCAAAGAAGCGCAAGAATCAGTCTGGACGCTGGATTTTTTCCATTATGAAGCGCTGGCCAAAGGCATTCGCTTTCATTTTCTGTCGCCAGCAATGCGCAAGATTGGCATTGAGGCCTCTGCACCGACAGAATCCAGCGAAAAAATCGTTGAGGTTTCAGCAAACCTTCCCCCTGCCTGCATTCACAAGATTACGCTTTGCCGGCAGGATGGCAGCGCGCCGGACCTGGATTATGTTGAGCTTATCTGAGCCGCCCGCCGGTCATGGAAACAGATTGTAGCCACCCGTGACTTGCTGTGCAGGCACGTCCGGCTTATCCGCTGAACCGACGATAGTTTCTGACATTCGGAGCACCTAAATGTCCCTTCCCTTCATCGATCTACAGGCCCAACGCAAACGTATTGAGGGGGAAATCAACGCGGCAATCCAAAGCGTCGTGGAGAGCGGTAGATACGTACTCGGCCCTGAAGTGACAGAACTTGAAAAGCAACTGGCAGAATGGTGCGGCGCTTCACACTCCGTCAGCTGCGCGAATGGCACCGATGCGCTCGCCCTTGCCCTGATGGCGTGGGAGCTGAAGCCCGGCGATGCAGTCTTCTGCCCCTCCTTCACCTTTGTGGCGACAGCGCAAGTCGTGCCATGGCTCGGCGCGGCGCCGGTCTTTGTCGACATCCTGCCCGAGACCTACAACATGGATCCGGCCCATCTGCGCAAGCAGATCGAAGCGGTGAAGGCCGAAGGCAAGCTGATCCCGAAAGTTGTGATTGCCGTGGACCTCTTCGGCCAGCCGGCCAACTATCCAGAGATCAAGGCGATCTGTGACGAGTTCGGCCTGAAGCTGATTGCCGACACGGCGCAGGGCTATGGCTGCACGCTGAATGGCAAACACCCGTCCGACTGGGCCGATGTGGCCACGACCAGCTTCTTCCCGGCCAAGCCGCTTGGCTGCTATGGTGATGGCGGCGCAATCATCACCAATGATGCGGCCCTGGCAGAGCGCATCGAGTCGCTGCGTGTCTATGGCAAGGTGACCCCCACTGATGCCGCAGAACGCAACTTCCATCATGACCCGAAATACCTGTCATTGCGCGTCGGCATGAACTCCCGCCTCGACACGATCCAGGCTGCTGTCCTGCTGGAGAAACTGAAAATCTTCGCCGATGAGATCGACAAGCGGCAGCTGGTGGCAGACCGCTATGCTGAAGGCCTCACGGGCCACGTAAAGCGCGTGCCAACCGTTATAGAAGGCGGCAGGAGCGTCTGGGCACAATATGTCATCGAACATGAGAACCGCGACGGCCTGCAGGCGCACCTCTCAAGCCAGGGCGTCCCGACGGCCGTCTACTATCCCGTGCCGATCCACGAGCAGGATTTCTGCGCTGCCTACAAGCCGCCCGCAGGCACCCTGCCGGTGACGGAAACGGCCAGCAAGCACGTCATCGCCCTGCCCATGCACCCCTATCTGGAAGAAGCAGATCAGGCGACAATCATCGATGCAGTCCGGTCCTTCAACGGGTAGTCTCCGGAAAGCTTGTTCCGCCTACTCAGCCATAATAGACATGACTTTCTGATAAAAAGACATGTTCAGTGAACGACACTCATCAAGAGCGTGGGGATAAGCTGATATACTATCCGCATTCGCAAGGGCATTCTTGTGATCTGCCGCTTTCACAAAGGCTGGGGTCCATTTGAAGTGAGCAAACTTGCCACCACCTTCGAGGCAAATGACTTTTCGGCCTAGCAGGGTTGCCCAATACAGCCCGTGATATGAGTTTGTAATTACGACCTTCCCGGATGCGAGAAAATCCAACGTCTCTGTGAAGTCGCCGTAATTGTTCATAGTTGGATAAGCTGCAAACAGGTCCGGCGGATCAATAGGTTTGTTATGATGCAGATAGCAAACCACTTCATGAACGGGAGGCGGGCGTGAAATGTCGAATGCCCTGTTCATGGCACTCGCGCAGGGGCAGAAGACAACTTTTTTGCCCTCAATAGAAGGCCCCTCAAAGTCGCGAGAGCCGATCAAGGCGCACCTCTCCATAAAACCTTCCGGCACCGCGCGCGTAGCCGGTGTGTCGATGCCTACGCCCCATAGAAACAAATTTTTCCTAGGACGGAGACGTTCATAATACATCGGCATCCGCACATAATTTTTCCAAAAGACTCCCCCACCTACAATTATATTGTCGAAGCGATCTTCACCTGAATTTATCGTGGTCCAGAAATCTGCGGCGACACTTTCCCCTCGTAGGGTGAAATACTCAAATGGCGTCGAATACAAATCTCCAACATTGGATGTATTACGCGCATTCAGGAAAAGGTTCGTACACGCCGCAGGTAGATCAAGCTTGTAATTACTCGGCTTGAACGGAATATATTCGGCCTCACTCACACTTTGGTCTGACATTACATGTTTCCTATTCACGCCCAGTATTCGCTGCCAAAAACTTGAAGCCGTCCTGACCAAAGGATTATCCGAAGCAAGGTCTGATCTACGAATACAGTCTTAGCTCTGACGTCCTGACAGGACGCATTCATATTTGCACACAGCAAGGCTTTCCTTGCCTGCAGGCCGCTTGATTTCGCCCCAAACGCGCTCTTCATGGATGATAAATCCCATAGACCGCAACTTCCGCTGCCACCAATCTGGCGTTTCGACAATAATATGCGCATTGCGCCCGTCCGGCATGTAATGATGTGCCTTGTGACACGCGATCAAATGGTAATGCACTTTGCGCGTACGCTGATGAAGATCGTAGAGCGTATACTCCAGTTGATCAGGTTCAACGTGCTCCAGAACATCCTTGGAAAAGGTCATATCAACCTCATCAGGCAAGAACGTGCTCGGATTACTGGGCTCATAGCTAATGACATCCAGCCCCTCGAACCGATCTCTCAGGGACTGACTTACCAGCCCCTTCCCTGCTCCAAAATCGAGCAAGGATCTTACATCATATTTTGCAATGGTCTCAGCCGCCAGGGTGGGAATACCTGTAGATGCCCCCCAGTTCGGATTCTTGTGCATCTCGGCAAGCGTCTGCTTGTAAGTATCGGATGTCATTATGACCTCTCCAGTATGATCGATGGCTGCAGTATCTTCATTTTCGCCAGCTGGGGTCTAGAGGTAAACACCTTGTCCATCAGTTCGTGTTGGACGCGGTGCGCTTTCCACCCAAACATGGCGGGCAGCGAAAACAGGGCAGTAGAAGAGAAACTGTAGGCGGTTCCGTCAGCACTTGAAACATAAGCCTCAATTGGCAACTCGGTGGAGAGCGGCGATACATCGTCCGCTTCGGTCAGGTAGACATCGCCTGCCCGTGGATGGGGCTTGAAGAAAATCGGTCCTTCATGCCGTTCCCTGACCAACTTCGCCAAGTGTTGGTGAAGTGCCTGCTCTTCACTTGCGGAAAGTATGTTGGTGCGGTCAAAGCTCGTTCCCAGGATCACGGCCGCACCAGCTGGCAGAAGGTCCTTTTCTGTCAGGAAGGCATTGCACACAAGCTGCGCACTTCGAGCAAGTACAGAGGGCGCAAGGGACGCCGTGTCAAACGCATGCAAATAAGCGGGAATTCCGAACTCATTTGCGTAGCTGAGATATGCCGCAAACCTCTGGCAATTCGGCAACGTTTCAATCCACCTCTCCATATCGACCTTGTGATCGACATAGCTCGACAGGCCATTGTCATAAAAGATGAACTCGCGGGGCTGAAGCGCAGTGATCAACTCGCGCTGCCGAGGGGATTGCAACTGGTTCGCCACCACCAAGCCGGATCCTGATCCGGCCTTGGCAAACTCACGAATTTTGTCGTCATCTTCCCCCCACCGAAAGGATTGGATGCTTTCCAGATTATACGCAGAGGCAGCAGTTTCGCGAGTCGCCATAATTAGACTGTCTGGCAATGACACACCCTGTCCGATGACGACGGCAGTGACATCCTGGGGAGCCGAAGGCGGCCATTTGCCGTGGTTCATCAAGGCTGCGACCGCCGTAGTGAGATCAGAAATTCCGCTCGCGAGGATGATTACTTTTGCCATTGCGGGAGGTGTCGCCTGTAACCTGAAGAGTTGAGCATGCCAGCAAAGCCCGAGAACTGCATATGCCACTGTGTCGATTTGGTTCTTACGCTGGCCTAGACAGGCTGTCACGGCTGGGCGTGCAAACGCAATCCTTCTTGGACCGCGGGCACCTACGCTTTCAGGCAGAGATATGAGCCAACTATCAGGTAACGCGCACTTCGCGCGTTGCCTTTTGCTGCCTGTCATGTTACCCGCCATACAAACATATAAAGGATTATTGATATGGCTAAAAGCTATCACGTAGCCGACATCTCCCTGGCAGATTATGGCCGCAAGGAAATCGCCATTGCCGAGACGGAAATGCCAGGCCTGATGGCCGCACGCGAAGAGTATGGTCCGTCGCAGCCCTTGAAGGGCGCGAAGATCGCTGGATCGCTGCACATGACCATCCAGACCGCTGTTCTGATCCAGACGCTGGAAGCCCTGGGCGCAGACGTTCAGTGGGTCTCCTGCAATATCTACTCGACCCAAGATCACGCCGCCGCCGCAATCGCCGACAATGGCACGCCGGTCTGGGCCTACAAGGGTGAAACCCTGACCGAGTATTGGGACTACACAGACCGCCTGTTCCACTGGCATGACGGCACTGGCCCAAACCTGATTCTGGATGATGGCGGCGATGCCTCGCTCTACCTCGTCCTCGGGGAGAAGGCTGAAGCCGATCCGTCCATTCTGGACAATCCGAAATCGGAAGAAGAAACTGCGCTCTACGCCCAGATCAAGAAACGCATCCAGGAATCCCCTGGCTGGTTCGCCAAGACCAAGGCCGGCATCAAGGGCGTTTCCGAAGAAACGACGACCGGCGTGAACCGCCTCTACCAGATGGAAAAGCGCGGCGAGCTGCCCTTCCCGGCCATCAACGTCAACGACTCGGTCACGAAATCCAAATTCGACAACAAGTATGGCTGTAAGGAATCCCTGGTCGACGCAATCCGTCGCGGTACGGATGTCATGATGGCCGGCAAGAAAGCTTTCGTTGCTGGTTATGGCGATGTCGGCAAAGGCTCTGCGGCCTCGCTGGCTGGCTCCGGCGCCCGCGTGTCTGTTTCAGAAGTTGATCCGATCTGCGCCCTGCAGGCCGCCATGGACGGCTTCGAAGTCCTGACCCTGGATGACGCCGCGCCGAAATTCGACATCTTCGTCACGGCAACGGGCAACAAGGACATCATCACTGTCGACCATATGCGCGCGATGAAAGACATGGCCATCGTCTGCAATATTGGCCACTTCGACAACGAAATTCAGGTCGAAGGCCTGCGCAATTTCGAATGGACGAACATCAAGCCGCAAGTCGACATGATCACCTTCCCGGATGGCAAGCGCATCATTCTGCTGTCTGAAGGTCGCCTGGTGAACCTCGGCAACGCAACCGGCCACCCGTCCTTCGTGATGTCAGCCTCTTTCACAAACCAGACGCTGGCTCAGATCGAGCTTCATACGCGCGGTGACGAATACGAGAACAAGGTCTACACCCTGCCGAAGCACCTTGATGAGAAAGTGGCCATGCTGCACCTCAACAAGCTGGGTGTTCAGCTGACTGAGCTGTCCGGTGAACAAGCCGACTATATCGGCGTGGATCAGACCGGCCCATTCAAGCCTGAGCATTACCGCTACTAGACATCAAGGCTTTACTTTTGGTGCGCGAACATATCCTCACCCTCTCCTGCCCTGACCGGGTTGGCCTTGTGGCCAGCCTGGCCAGGCTGATGGAACGCCATGATTGCTTCATTGCGTCTTCCAGAACATTCGGAGATCCGGAAACGGGGCGCTTCTTTGCGCGTCTCGTTTTCAACGGGCCTGAGGCAATGGCACCAAAAGACCTTGAAGCAGAACTGGTCAGTCTGGGCGACGAACTGAAAGCAGACTGGGCCATTCATCCGAGTGATGAGAAGGTCAAGGCACTGCTGCTGGTTTCCAAATCGGATCACTGCGCCAACACCCTGCTATATGGCGCACGTCGCAAGGAATTGCCGATTGATGTTGTCGGCATCGTTTCAAACAATGAGATGCTCAAAGACAATTTCGCCCATTGGAACCTGCCCTGGTTCCATGTGCCGGTTACGAAGGATACGAAACCGGAGGCCGAAGCCCGACTGTTCGAGGTCATCGATGAGACGGGGGCAGACCTTGTGGTTCTCGCCCGCTACATGCAGGTCCTCAGCGATGAGGCCTGCCGGCGCCTGGAAGGCCGGTGCATCAATATCCATCACTCCTTCCTGCCGGGCTTCAAAGGCGCAAAGCCCTATCACCAGGCCCATGCCCGCGGCGTGAAGGTCATCGGCGCGACAGCGCACTATGTGACCGGTGATCTGGACGAGGGCCCCATCATCGCTCAGGTCACGGAAGTCATCGATCATACCTACAGTCCTGCCGACATGATCGAGACAGGTCGCCACCTTGAGGGCAACGCCCTGCTCCGCGCCGTCAAGGCACATGCGGAACATCGCATTTTCATCAACTCCGGAAAGACGGTCGTTTTTGCCCGGTAGAAATAATAAGCACAAAGAAAGTCAGCACTCATGAAACTTTCCAGCCACGAATTTACCAGCGAGAGCGTCTCCGAAGGTCACCCGGACAAGGTCTCCGACCAGATCTCTGATGCGATTGTTGACCTGTTCCTGTCACGCGACCCCAGCGCGAAAGTCGCGGTTGAGACGCTGACGACCACCAACCGCGTTGTGCTGGCCGGGGAAGTGCGCACCAATAACGGTTCGACTGTGACGCATGACGAAATGGAGCAAGCTGCCCGCGATGTCGTCAAGCGTATCGGCTACGAGCAGGACGGTTTTCACTGGAAGAACATGAGCGTAGAGAACTATGTTCACGGACAATCTTCTGAGATCGCCCAAGGCGTTGAAGAGGGTCAGGGCCTTTATGGGGAAGAAGGTGCAGGCGACCAAGGCATCATGTTCGGCTATGCGACGAACGAAACCCCGGAACTCATGCCGGCTACGCTGGTCTACTCTCACCAGATCCTGCAGCGCCTTGCAGAACTCCGCCATGACGGCACCCATCCGGAGCTGGAGCCTGACGCAAAAAGCCAGGTCACGCTACAATATGAAGGGTCCAAACCTGTTGGCGTGAACGCACTGGTCGTCTCTCACCAGCACAAGGAGAGCGCATCCCTGGAGCAGCTGCGTGAGATCATCCGCCCTGTGATCAAGGACGTTCTGCCAGAGGGCTGGTTCCCTGACGAAGACAAATTCTATGTGAACCCGACAGGTCGCTTCGTGATTGGCGGCCCGGACGGCGATGCCGGCCTCACCGGCCGCAAGATCATCGTCGACACATATGGTGGGGCCGCGCCGCATGGCGGCGGCGCCTTCTCCGGCAAGGACCCGTCAAAAGTTGACAGATCTGCCGCATATGCCACGCGCTATCTGGCCAAGAATGTTGTCGCGGCCGGCTTGGCCGAACGCTGCACCATCCAGGTCAGCTATGCCATCGGTGTCGCACAACCTCTGTCGATCTATGTCGACACGCACGACACCGGCAATGCGGACGAAACGCGCATCGCAAAGGCGCTGCGTGATCTGTTCGATCTCTCCCCCAAGGGCATCCGCACACATTTGAAACTGAACCAGCCAATTTACGGCCCATCTGCCGCCTATGGCCATTTCGGGCGTACACCAACGGACAATGGCGGCTTCAGCTGGGAAAAGACAGACCTGGTCAGCGAGCTGTCACGTCTGGCGAACTAGGCCTTATAGCTTAAAACGCAGTCATGATCTTTTCAATGGATGCCACGGTTTCGCCGTGGCATTCTATTTTTATCTGCTCCGGCATAGGCGCGCTTTTTTGCTGATAAGCTGCCGTTCCGGACACGGAGGGCCCGCCCGGCGACAGAGACAGGCGCAAGACGCCTGCCTCATCAGACGCGACCGGGCTGAGCATCCATGATTGGTCGTCTGAAACCCGCACAAGAACATGCAGTTTCACGGGCCGGTCATCCGGCCCCGGCATGCGGTTCACCCATGCGGACACTTCCGTAACATCCGGACAGGGTGTCGAGGCATCAGACATGCCTGCGCAGGAGGCCAGAAGCGCCGTCGCCGCAAACAAGGAGGCAAAACCCGACCAACACCTCACCATGGTGTCGACAGGCGCAGCCAGAGCGCCCCCTGCTGCTCCGCGCCCTCGATATGGTTTGGCGATGTCGACATGACGGCCGTGGCCTCCCCGGACCAGCTGTCGCTCAAACCGAATGCGTAGCGGGTTTCGAAGTCGATTTGACGTCCACTCGGGGTCAGGTCCGCATTGATAAATTCGCGCATCAGTCCGCCATTCAGATCCACACCGACTGGCGCATTCAGCCGCAGGGAGCCCGTTTCTGCCCTGCGTGGCTGGGCCATGATGAAGTGCAGACGGCCTTGCCTGACCGGATGGCTTGCGCCGACTGACCAGCGGCTTGTCCACACATCCTGCGTATCGAGCCCAGGCAGTTCCACACTCGCGAGTTCCAGACCGGAAGAAATCATCCAAGCCTCACCTGCCAACATCGCCCCTTCCATAGAATAGGCTGTCATGCTGGTCTGGTCTTCTTCGCCAAAGCGTCGCTGAAGTGTGCCGCCAAGCGCTGTTTCTTCATCCTTCACAAAGGAGGCACCTGCCCGGACGGACCAAGTATAGGCGTCCCGCCCGAACATGAATCCGGATTGGGAGCGGCCTTCCTGCTCAGCCGAGAAGATGTCCATCACAAGGTCAGGTCCGAAAGCATGGCTGAACTTCGCCCAAGTTCCTGAGGTGGAAAATGCATTGCCCATGCCGGGCTCATTCAGCAGCGAGATATCCGGCGCGAGGTGGGTGAGAGACCCGCCCTTGCCCAGTTCGACCTGGCTTTCTCCAAAACTGTAGCGCATCTGGAAAGTGGATTGCGCATCCTCCTGATACGGCGCCGTCGGATCATCCCAGACGCGGGCCTGTGTCCAGTTCAGACTGACATTCCCCGCCCGAACAGAGCGGCTTTCACCATTGGCCCAGTTCGCCCGTGCACCAAAATCCGTCAGGCGTGAGCCAAGAGCATCCTTTGGAATGCGCGCCGTGATCGCGCTGGCATTCACACGGAAGCCGCGCTCGTATTTGTCCTGGAAAATAAGCCCATCAAAGGCCCCTGAATTGGCGGCCCAGTCTCCAAACGCCCCGCCGCTCGGTGCGAAGACCTCAGCCAGGCTGACCCGTTCAATTCCGAAATCAAGGTTCTGCTGACCTTGCGGCTTGAAGGCTTCTTCAAGATTAAGAACGCCGACGCCTGAGACATTGTCGACACCCTCCCCTGCGATCTCGCCCGTAATGGGATCAGGTGAATTGTCGACATAGTCTGTAGCCGTATCAAGAAGAATTTGAAGAGCCACTTCCGGTTTTGACTTCAGGTTCGGAAATGCATCCAGCAACAAGGCGAGCGACCCGGCAACATAAGGCGCGGCAAAGGAGGTACCGGAAATGCGATAATAGTCGCCCTCATCATCCGCGTCATTACAATTATCTGTGACAGTCTGGGAGCAACTCGGAGAATCCGGGAATATAAGATCATCATCCGGTCCAGTGGAAACTATGTCCTCACCAGGGGCAAGAATGTAATAATTTCGCGCCGAAGCCCCTGCCCGATTGGAAAAATCGGATATCCGGCCCGCAGGGTCTATGGCCCCCACAGCAACAACCCGCCCCTGTGAAGAATCTTGGCCTGCAATATAGGCCGGTTCCGTTGGTGAATTGCCAACAGCTTCTGTTGGATTTCCGTTCTCGTCCGTTCCGGCAGGTTCAGCCTCATTACCGGCAGAGATGACCACGAGAACGCCCGCCGCCACCGCGGCTCGCACGGCATTCTCCAGCGTCTGGTCATTATCAACTTCTCCGCCCAGGGACATGTTGATGATGCTTGCACCCTGATCGACCGCGTACTGGATAGCGCGCGCCAGATCCCCATCGCTGAAAACACAGTCTTCATCTTCGCCGCTGCGTCCGCAGCTGCCTGGGGAATCCGCACGAATTCCAAGAATGGATGACTCATAGGCTGCGCCCTGGATCCCGTTGGGAATGTTATTATCCCCACTCATACGATAATCATCCTGGCGGCGCGCAGCGATTACACCGCTGACGAGTGTGCCATGACCTTCTGTATCGATATCACCAGATTGGCGCGTCATCGTGGTAGGGTTACCATTGCTATCAAAGCCTCGACAGGCCGTGTCTGCACAAACATCATATATGTCGACAACGGCGCCCTGCAGGTCAGGATGATCTGAAATAACCCCCGTATCTATTACCGCAATTGTGATGTCCTTGCCTGTCGCGCCAATGGCATACGCTGCAGAAGCCCCGATGAGTGGCAAGCCAACGGTCGCATCATATTCGCGGGTCTCAAAGGCGGATGGGTCAGCAATCTGCTCAGGAAACGGATTGGATGTCGGCGGGGGCGGAGGGGGTGGCGGTGGTGGCGGTGGTAATGGCGTCACCGCAGAAGCGCTCCCACCGCCGCCGCCTGCACATGCGGTCAGTGCCAACACCGAAACGCCCAGCATAGCCGCGGCGCAAAGTGAACGGGGGATATGCCTGCAAGGCGTCTCAAAATGGGGCAGATACATACATGTTTCCTGTCTCACCGGCACTGTTTTCTACGCTTGCCTTACGTCTGGAAACTATAACTCCACAACAAAGATCAAGTAGTGGCAATTAATAACAGCAGTATATCACGAAAACTCTACTCGCTCTTGAGAGAAGTAGAACAGAGAGCGTGTTTCATCATCAATCATGTCACTGCGGGCTTCCAGCAGGCGCTGCATGGCATGCTTGCGGTCCTTCAGGGCATGCTCGAAGTCTGCCTCGATGAGGCGGTCCACGCCTGTGCGAACCATTGCATCGCGTACTTCCATATACAGGGTCAGCGACCCACCGAGGAACATGGACTCATACGCGATCTTGCTGGCAATCTTGTCGTGTATGTCACCGTACTGGAACTGCCGCTCCATGACGGATTTGCGCTTGCAGATAAAGTCAATTTCGTGCCGATACTCAGGGTGGCGCAGGTAATAATTTTTCAGTGCGGTCATTTCAGTATCGATCCGCTCCTGCACATCTTCGGGCAAAGCTTCACTCAGAATAATGATGATATCGATATCAGACCCTTTAACCATCTCTCCTGTCGCCATGTGCTCACGCGGTTCATTATGAGCCAGATAGTAAGCCAGGTCTCCAGCGATGAAGGCACAAAGCTGGCTGCGAATTTCGCGGCCCAGCGTGACAAATACCTGCTTCATGACCGACTGTGCGACAGACAGTTTCTCGCGACTGATCTCGCGGTGCATGTTTGACAAGGTCCCCTGCCGCTCAATCATCTTGTCTCTCTGGCCTGGCAGGCCAAACAGGGTGAAGGACAGGAAATCCCGCAAGATGGACGGGCTGAGCCGGACCTGGTCCTCACGGGTAATGTCAAAGCGCAGATAATAGCTGGCAAAGTGCGACACGTGCAGCTTCCGGCTCTGATAACAGGCTTGCCAAAGGGCCAGTTGAGGCACATCGCGCATGTCCTCCGCCAGTTCCTTTCCAAGACGGGGGCCCTTCTCCGCCAGCATAGCTTCGATACGCACTTCAATGTCTTTCAGATCATATTTGGACAAGTATAAATCCCTCCACAGATCGTACTAAAGCGCTGAAGGTGCGGACTCCAGCAGGCTGACAAGATAGTCCCGATACTCGTTATTGAACGCCTCAGCCAATTTCTGCACATCATCCGAGCTGATATACCCCTTGCGCCAGGCAACTTCTTCCAGACACGCAACCTTCAAACCCTGGCGCTTCTCAACCGTCTGCACAAAATGAGAAGCTTCGAGCATACTGTCGAATGTACCCGCATCAAGCCAGGTAGTGCCCCTTTGCAGCCGTGTGACATACAGCTGCCCGAGCCGAAAGTATGCCTCATTCACACTCGTGATTTCAAGCTCTCCGCGGTCTGACGGCTTGACCTGTCCCGCGATATCCACGACATTCGCGTCATAAAAATAGAGCCCCGGAATGGCCCAGTTGCTACGTGGGCTGATCGGCTTTTCTTGCAGAGACAATGGCCGCCCCTCATTATCAAGCTCTACAATACCAAAGCGTTCGGGATCTTTGACCTGATAGGCCAGTACGGCTGCACCATGTCTCGGCTGCGCAAGCTCCTGTAACTGGCCTGACAAGCCTGCGCCATAGAAGATGTTGTCACCCAGTGCCAAAGCGCATGGTTGGCCATCAATGAAGTCACGTCCAATCAGGAAGGCTTCCGCCAACCCGTTGGGATCAGCCTGAACCGCATAAGAGATATCAATGCCCCACTGTGAACCTTCTCCCAGAAGGCTCTGATAGGCTTGGCTATGCTCGGGCGTGCAGATAACGAGAATTTCCCTGATCCCTGCCAGCATGAGTGTAGAGATGGGGTAGTAGATCAGTGGCTTGTCATAAATCGTCAGCAGATGTTTCGAGACACCACGCGTAACAGGGTGAAGGCGGCTCCCTGTACCGCCAGCAAGAATAATACCCTTCATGACGCTTTCATCTCCTTCACTAAAGCCCGGACTGTCTCATTGAGCCCCTCTTCCCAGTCCGGCAACTCAACCCCAAAAACACGTGTTGTGTCAGACATGTCCAGGCGGGCATTCAATGGCCGCCTCGCGGGAGTAGGATAGTTTTCTGTCGGTATGGATTTGACGTGGGCAATGGGGCCGCCGTGCCGTGCGCTTGCCTGATATATCAGTTGCGCCATAGTGGCCCGGTCTGTCTCTCCCGCCCCAGCCAGGTGATAGGTGCCCCAGGCGTGGTTGCCGGATACGGACACCTGCTCTGCAATCTGGAGAATCGCGCGCGCGAGCGCAGGCGCGTAAGTCGGACAGCCATATTGATCATTCACGACAGACACCTCATCCCGCGTTTCAGCCAGTCGCAGCATAGTCGTGACAAAATTGCTGCCATATTGAGAAAAGATCCACGAAACCCGCACGATTAGACACCGCCCAGCTACTTCGCGGACAGCCCGCTCACCATCCAGCTTGCTTTGCCCATACACACAGAGCGGCGCAGCACGATCCTGAGGCGTATAGGGTGTCGCCTTTTCACCGTCGAACACACAATCCGTAGACAAATGAATAAGCGGAATGCCCCGCGCATCACATAAGCGCGCCAAGCTTCCAGGGCCAGAGACATTCACCGCCCGGCACAAATCCGGCTCGGCTTCGGCCTTATCAACCGCCGTATATGCCCCGGCATTTATGACAAGCTTCGGTGCATTCTGACCCAGGGCACGGTCCAGTGCATCAGGATCACGCAAATCGGCCTCGGTATGGCCTGCACAATATACATCTGCTCCGCCCTCCTGTGCGAGGGCCTGCGCAAGCTGTCCGGATTTTCCGATGACCAGGTATCGTGCCATCAGCCCTTACCCAATCGCTCGCCGCCATAGACACTTTGCTGGACAGGCCTCCACCAAGCCTCATTGTCCAGATACCAATCAATCGTTTCTGCTAGGCCGGTTTCGAAATCTCTGAAAGGAGCCCAGCCTAGAGAGTTGTTGATCTTGCTCGAATCAATTGCGTAGCGGAAATCATGTCCGGGCCGATCCATCACGAATTCGATCAAGCGATTGTGTGGGGCGCTTTCCGGGCATCGGTCATCCATGATTCCACAAATCGCATTCACGATTTCAATGTTGGTCCGCTCCGCTCCACCACCTACGCAATATGTTTCCCCCGGCACGCCATTCTGCGCCATCATCAGAAGTGCACGGGCATGATCTTCCGTATGAAGCCAGTCTCGAACATTCGCGCCGCGGCCATAGACAGGCAGATTTTCACCGGACAGGCACTTCAGTATCATCAGGGGAATGAGCTTTTCGGGAAACTGTCGCGGCCCATAATTGTTTGAACAATTCGAAACGATGACAGGCAGTCCGAAGGTATGAAACCAGGCGCGTGCCAGATGGTCTGATCCCGCCTTGCTGGCCGAATAAGGAGATGACGGGGCGTAAGGCGTAGTCTCGCAAAAGGAGCCCTCCTGCCCCAGAGACCCGAACACTTCATCTGTGGAGATATGAATGAAGCGGAAGGCCCGCTTGTCTTCATCAGGCAACCCGGCGTGAAATGCCCGCGCGGCCTCCAGCATGGAATATGTGCCAGAGACATTTGTGGCAATGAACGCGCCCGGCCCGTCAATTGACCGGTCTACATGCGTTTCTGCAGCCAGGTGGAAGATAGCCTTTGGGGCTGCGTCCCGAACAATCTCTTTCATGCTATCCGCATGGGTGATGTCTTCGACAATCAGCTCCACTCGGCCAGCCTTTTCCAATTCTGCCAGCGAAGCCCGGTTTCCGGCATAGGTCAGCTTGTCGATGACAAGGATCTTGTCATCACTTGCCTCTGCCAGGTGATGGCAAAGCGCCGATCCAATGAATCCTGCGCCGCCTGTTACGAGCCAGGTCATGATGCGCCACCCACAAGTTCAGGCACCTCTGCCAATTCAGCCAGGCGCGGCAACATCTTGTCCTTGTCCGATAAAATACGCTGAGCGGGCTCTATAGGCCAATCGATGCCAATGTCTGGATCATCATGCGCAATACCCCGCTCGCGGGATGGCGCGTAATAAGCATCCGTCTTGTAGGCAACTTCACATGCTTCTTCGAGCGTACAGAAGGCATGCGCAAAGCCACGAGGAATATAAAGCTGCGCCCCGTTTGACGCGCTCAGTTCCACAGACATCGCCTTGCCAAAGCGTGGCGATCCTTTGCGGATATCCACAGCGACATCCAGGATGCGCCCCTTCAGGCACCGCACCAGTTTTGCCTGCGCATGGGGCGCAATCTGGAAGTGCAGGCCGCGTATAGTTCCCTTCTCAGCGGACAAGGAGTGATTGTCCTGCACAAAGGGCTCTGTGATGCCAGCCTCAGCAAAGACATCTGCCCGAAATGTCTCGGCAAACCAGCCACGAGTATCTCCAAATCGCTTTGGTTGCACGTGAATTACTTCTGGCAGGACGCCGTCCGGTTTGAAATCAAATGGCATGAAGGCCCGTCCGTCACAGGTGTTGCAAGTCACGGCCTATACCATGAACCGGCCTGACAGCAATTATTGCTACTCAACCGTAACAGACTTCGCCAGATTGCGTGGCTGATCAACATCCGTGCCTTTCGCAACGGCAACATAATAGGCCAGCAGCTGCAGCGGAACGGCCGCCAGGATCGGCAGGCTGATATCATCCCCTTCCGGAATGGCGATCACATGATCTGCGCGATTGCCGGCCATTTTGATGCCAGCCTCGTCAGAGATCAGGATCACCCGCGCACCACGCGCCCGGATTTCCTCGACATTGGAGATTGTCTTCTCGAAAAGCTCATCCTTTGGCGCCACGACAACGACCGGAAGATCCTTCTCGATCAGCGCAATCGGACCGTGCTTCAGTTCACCCGCAGCGTAGCCCTCAGCATGGATGTAAGATACTTCCTTCAACTTCAGGGCGCCTTCCAGTGCCAACGGGTAGTAACGCCCACGTCCCAAGAACAGGACATCCTTGCTTTGCGTCAGGGTCTGCGCAATCTCGCGGATCTGGTCCTGAGACTTTAAGGCTTCTGTCACCTTGCGTGGAAGCGCCAGCAGCGTCTTCACGGCATTGACCTCATCCCCTGGCAAAAGGTGCCCGCGCGCCTTGGCCGCGCTCAGGGCCAGAACGGCCAGCACAGAGAGCTGGGCCGTGAAAGCCTTGGTAGAGGCGACGCCGATTTCCGGTCCGGCATGTGTCGGCACAATTGCTTCAGCTTCCCGGGCAATCGAGCTTTCCGGCACGTTGACCACAGCCACGGCCGGCGTGCCGTTCTGACGGCAATATCGCAACGCCGCGAGTGTATCTGCCGTCTCACCTGACTGGCTGACGAACATTGCGGGGCCCGTCTGCGGCAGAACCGGCTCACGGTAGCGGAACTCGGACGCAATATCGGTCTCAAAGGCCAGACGCGCCTTCTGCTCGAACCAGTATTTGGCCGTATGGGCCGCATAATAAGCTGTCCCGCAGGCAATCGCGACCGCACGGTCCGCCCTGGTGAACATCTTGTCCGCAACTTCATCCAGATTCAGCGTCTGGGCGGCCTGGTCGATATAAGGAAGGATGGAGCGCGCGAGGGATTCCGGCTGCTCGTGGATCTCCTTCAGCATGAAGTGATCATACTCGCCGCGCTCGATCAGGGCATCATTTACGGCAGACTTCACACGGGGCCGGTTCACGCGCTCGCCTTGAGCATTGCGGATGTCTGTAGTGTCCCGCGTCAGAACCACCCAGTCCCCCTCTTCCAGATAGGTCACATCGCGGGTCAGCGGCGCCAGGGCGATAGCATCTGAGCCGAGATACATCTCTCCAGTGCCATAGCCGAGCACAAGTGGGCTGCCCTTGCGGGCGCCCATCAACAGATCCGGATCATCAGAGAAGATTGCCGCAATCGCGAAAGCGCCGGACAGCTCTTTTAGTGCCGCTTCAAACGCATCTACCGCATCCATGCCATCATCCATATTCTGGGCAATCAGCTGGGCGATAACTTCACTGTCTGTTTCAGATTCGAATGTGCGGCCTTTGGCCTGCAAGTTTTCACGCAGCTCGCGGAAATTCTCGATGATGCCATTATGCACGATAGCGACATTGCCTGAAACATGCGGATGGGCATTCACCTCATTCGGCTGGCCATGGGTTGCCCAGCGTGTGTGGGCGATACCAGTCAGGCCCTCAACAGGCTCTTCTGTAATTGCGGCTTCAAGATTGACAATCTTGCCCTTGGCCCGGCGGCGCTTCAGGCTCTCATGGTCAATCACAGCTATGCCGGCACTGTCATAACCCCGATACTCAAGCCTCTTCAGTCCGTCCACCAGACGTGAAGGAACAGGCTCTTTACCCGCGATCGCCACAATTCCGCACATACTCTACCTCCATGGATTATCGGCAGAGATAGACCCGAAGAATCCGGCAAACCAATGACACTTTATGTACGATTACAACAACACGCGAAGATGTGCCCAAAGTGGCGCCAATCTTGCAGAGTTTAGCAGGTCTGAACCGTGAAGTTATCAACACAACTCAGATTGCCGCCCTCAAAGCCTTTTATACGCTAACAAAAAACAGTACCTGACCAGCGCACGCCGCAAGGAAGAAAGACGTTTTGACCACGACACTTACCCACCTCGACCGCCTCGAAGCAGAAAGCCTGCACATCATGCGGGAAGTTGCTGCCGAATGTGAAAATCCGGTGATGCTGTACTCTGTCGGCAAAGATTCAGCCGTCATGCTGCATCTGGCGATGAAAGCCTTCTATCCCTCACGGCCTCCCTTCCCGTTAATGCATGTCGATACGACATGGAAATTTCGCGAGATGATCGAATTCCGTGATCGCAAAGCAAAGGAAATGGGTTTTGACCTGCTGGTTCACATCAATGAAGAGGGTGTGCGCCAGGGTGTAGGCCCGTTCAGCCATGGCTCTGCTGTCCACACTGATATGATGAAGACCCAGGCCCTGAAGCAGGCACTCGACAAGTACAAATTCGACGCCGCCTTTGGTGGGGCCCGCCGCGACGAGGAAAAATCCCGCGCGAAAGAACGCATCTTCTCATTCCGCTCGGCTGAACATCGCTGGGACCCGAAACGCCAGCGGCCAGAGCCATGGAACGTCTACAATACGCGCATCAATCAAGGCGAAAGCGTCCGCGTCTTCCCGCTGTCCAACTGGACCGAACTCGACATCTGGCAGTATATCCGCCGCGAGAATATCGAGATTGTTCCGCTCTATTTTGCTGCGCCACGCCCGGTTGTGAACTGGAACGGTGTCGACATCATGGTCGATGACGACCGGATGCCGGAAGACCTGGCCAAGACCGCTGTCACCAAATCCGTCCGCTTCCGCACGCTCGGCTGCTACCCCCTGACCGGCGCGGTCGAGAGCACGGCTGACACACTGGAAGCGATCATCCAGGAAATGCTGCTGACGACGACGTCTGAACGTCAGGGGCGCGTCATTGATGTGGACCAGTCCGCATCGATGGAGAAGAAAAAGCAGGAGGGCTATTTCTAATGCGCCTCAATGACGACCTCATCGCCACCGACATTGCCGCCTATCTGGAAAAGCATGAGCACAAATCGCTGCTGCGCTTCATCACCTGTGGCTCAGTTGATGATGGCAAATCCACGCTGATTGGCCGCCTGCTGTACGATTCCAAGATGATCTTCGAGGATCAGCTGGCCTCGCTGGAGAGCGACTCCAAGAAAGTCGGCACACAAGGCGAGAATATTGACTTCGCCCTGCTTGTGGACGGCCTCGCAGCAGAACGCGAACAAGGCATCACGATTGATGTTGCCTATCGCTTCTTCGCCACCGACAAACGCAAATTCATCGTGGCCGACACACCCGGACACGAGCAATATACCCGCAATATGGCGACTGGTGCATCAACGGCCGATGTTGCCATCCTGATGGTCGACGCGCGCAAGGGCATCCTGACCCAAACACGCCGCCACAGCTTCATCACCACCCTGCTCGGCATCCGCAAGCTGGTCGTGGCCGTCAACAAGATGGACCTCGTTGGCTATAGCGAGCAGGTCTACGAAGACATTATCGAAGACTTCTATGCCTTCGCCGATGAGCTGGCGACGGATCTGGAGATCCAGCCGATTCCGATGTCGGCGCTGGAAGGCGTGAACATCACTAGCCGCTCGAATGAGACAGACTGGTATGAAGGCCCCAGCCTGATGGAATATCTGGAAAACGTGCCAGTGGGCGACAAGCGCCTGAACGCCTCCTTCCGGATGCCCGTGCAATGGGTGAACCGTCCGAACCTCGATTTCCGCGGCTTCTCCGGGCAGATCACGGCCGGCACGATCAAGCCGGGTGACCGGGTGAAATCCATGCCATCCGGCAAGCAGTCCACCATCGACCGGATCGTGACCGCCACCGGCGACCTTGAACAAGGCATTGCGGGGCAATCTGTTACACTAACTCTTGCTGATGAGATCGACTGCTCGCGCGGCGATGTGATCGTCTCGGCTGATGACCCGACCGAAGTGTCGGATCAGTTCCAGGCACGTATCCTTTGGATGAGTGAGTCCCCGCTGCTGCCGGGCCGCCGCTATCTTCTGAAGATCGGCTCCAAGACGGTGACCGCGACAGTGAACGCCCCGAAATACGGCATCGACGTCAACACGCTGTCCGATGTACCCGCCAAGACACTGGAACTGAACCAGATCGGCGTGACCACGCTGTCTCTGGATCAGGCCATTCCGTATGATCCCTATGATGTAAACCGTGAAATGGGCGGCTTCATCCTGATCGACCGGATGACGAATGATACGGTCGGCCTCGGCCTGATCGACTTTGCCCTGCGCCGTGCCTCAAACATTCACTGGCAAGCCATGGATATGGACCGCGCAACCCTGGCTGAGCAGAAAGGCCAGAAACCGGCTGTGCTGTGGTTCACCGGCCTGTCCGGTTCCGGCAAGTCCACCATCGCCAACGCTCTGCAGAAGCTGCTGTTTGCTCAAGGCAAGCACACCTTCACGCTGGATGGCGATAATGTGCGTCACGGCCTGAACCGTGATCTGGGCTTCACCGATGCAGACCGTGTGGAAAACATTCGCCGCGTGGCAAATGTGGCGCGCCTCATGTCGGATGCCGGCCTGATCACGCTCGTTTCCTTCATCTCTCCCTTCCGGTCAGAGCGCCAGATGGCGCGTAATCTAATGGCTGAAGGAGAGTTCATCGAAGTCTATGTCGACACGCCTCTGGAAGTGGCAGAGAAACGAGACGTCAAAGGCCTCTATAAGAAGGCCCGCGCTGGCGAGATCAAGAATTTCACCGGCATCGACAGTCCATACGAGCCGCCGAAAGCCCCGGAAATCACGATTGATACCGTCAATCATACCCCCGAAGAGGCAGCCCAGAGCATTCTGGATTACCTCAAGGAAAAGGGCATGCTGGAAATTTGACGCAGGCTTGATATCTGATGCATCCGCTACGTTGGGTCCTTCCCCGACGTAGCGGGTCGATCTGCTTGCTCCAACGCTGTAAATCTCTCCCATAGAAAGACATGAGGGAGAGACACAAATGGCAAAAGGCGACATGCCGGTACTGGTTGGCGTTGGACAAAGCCTCAGCCAATGGGACGGAACTCAAGGCGCTGCTGGCGCCCCCTCCCCCCTCTCCCTGATGGTCGACGCTTCTAAAGCCGCACTGGTAGACAGTGGCGCCGCAGACCTTGCTAAAGCCATCGATACGATCGCGGTTGTCCGCATCTTTGAGGACTCTGTTGGTGGCGCGCCGCACCCGCATGGCCACAACACGAACTTGCCAGGCACGCTCGCGCGCGACATTGGCGCAGCGCCACAGACGCTGATCTATGAAACGGTTGGCGGCCAGAGCCCTCAGGCGCTGGTCAATGAAATGGCCGCGAAGATCCATGCGGGCGATATCAACTGCGCCCTCATTTCAGGCTCCGAGGCCAATCGCGCCTCAAAGGGGGCCCGCCGCAATGGTGTCGAGATCAACTGGGCCGATGGTACAGACGCGGACTATGAAGATCGCGGCCTGGGCCCGATGATGCTGTCGCGTGAGGAGATCAAGCATGGCATTGTGGCGCCTGCCTATTTCTACGCCCTGTTTGAAAATGCCATTGCCGCGCGTGAAGGCGAAAGCCGCAGCCAGCATCGCACCTCAATGGCAAAACTTTTCCAGCCCTTCACGAAAGTCGCCGCCGGAAATCCCTATTCTCAGTTCCCTAAGGAACACTCCGTCGAATTCCTTTCAACACCTTCCAGGGCAAACTATGAATATGCAGACCCGTTCCTGAAATGGTTCATTGCGCAGGACGCAGTGAACCAGGGCGCCGCGGCCATCCTGATGAGCGAGTCAAAGGCAGATGCGCTGGGCATTCCAGCAGACAAACGCGTTTACGTCCATGGAGCAGGCGAAGCGGCCGATGACCTGATTTCTCTCCGCCCACGCCTCGACGGATCATGGGCCATGGAAGAAGCCATCAGCCGGGCACTACATCAGGCCGAAAAGACTACGTCAGACATCAAGCATTTCGACCTCTATTCCTGTTTCCCCTGCGCGGTGTTTTCCTCAACAGCGGCGCTAGGCATTGACTGGAAGAGTGATCCGCGACCGCTGACCCTGACAGGAGGCCTGCCCTTCTTTGGCGGGCCGGGAAACAATTACTCCCTGCACGGCATTGCGGAAATGGCGAAAACCCTTCGCGAGGATACAGGCAGCTATGGCCTTGTCCTGGCAAATGGCGGCTGGATGACCAAGGAAGCCGTCGGCATCTATTCCACGCAGAAGCCGGCCTGCTTCATCGCAGCAGAGCCCTACGCAACGCCGACCGAGCAAGTTGAACTCTGCAAGGAAGATTGCGAAGGCACGCTGGAAACCTTCACGGTGACGCATGGCAAGGAAGGCCCGAACAAGGGCATCGCCTTCATTCGGCTGGAAGATGGCCGCCGTGCGCTGGCCAATGCCTCCCCTGCTGCGCTGAGCGTCCTTCGGGAAGATGCCTCTCCTGTTGGTCGCAAGGTGAGTGTGAAGGTCGAAGGTGAAAAGGGTATTTTCGACTTCGCCTGATGCGAGCTAGAGCAGAATAGGCGCGAGCACAAAAGGCAAGACGCACAGGCCAAGCGCCACCCAGCGCGTCTTGCCCATGGCCCGCCAACCGTCCCGTATCCCCCGGCGCCAGCCAGGACTTGCCCGCTCGCTCTTGACGATCCGCAGGCTGTAGATTGCCACGCCGGTCAGGGAAAGTCCTGTCAGCGCAAGACCGAAGACGAACCAGATCGTCTTCGTCCAGTAGCCGCCAAATGTTCCGAAATGCAGCGGATCTGCCGCCTCGGATATCCGCTGGTGCAGGTTCAGGCTACGCGGATCAATGCCGCCCAGCACGGCGCCTGTTGCGCCGTCCACCCAGACGGAATCCACGCGCGGCCTCACTAGAATGGCGCGTCCCGTATGCCCCTGCACCATGAAGGCAGGGTATTTTTCGCGGGGCCAGATGATGGCCTTCACCTGAAACTCCGGCATGTCTCGCTGAGCCGAAGCGATGCCCGTGTCGAGGGTATCCGCCAGACCCTCTGTATTCTGCAAGCTACCTGCCGGCTGAATCTGAGGACGATCTGGCAGAGGCGCACCCCCGCCCCAGACTTCGATCAGATACCAAAAGCCCGTGCCAATCAGCAGAAGAATGAACCACATGGACCAGAGCCCGGCCAGCCGGTGCACATCGCCCACCATGGCGCGCAGGGTTCGCCCCTTCGGCCAGCGCAGGAAACCGCGCCACCAATTCTTGTAGACAACAAAGGATGTGACGAGGGAAACAAGCAACAGGACTGCGGCCATGGCCACAATGGAAACGCCCCACTTGACGGGCAACATCAAATGGCGATGCGTATTGCGCAGGAATCGTTGAAAGCCGAGCCAACCGCCCGTACCGGTCACCTCCCCTGTACCAGGGTGAACATAGATATGATGTGGCGTCGTCTCATCCGGGGAGCGCACCACCACGTCAATCGCGGCTGCCTTGTTGATGGGGGCATCAATCCTGATAATCTCCGCCTCAGGATCAAATGCCATGACGGCCGCACTGACGCTTCCCCAGCTGACGGGCTGGGTCACCTCACCCGGACTCACCCACATGGCAGGCCGCGATAGCCAGTCAAGTTCGTAGGAAAAGACGGCGAGCGTTCCCGTCAGGAACACAAAGGACAGAAACAAAGAGACCTGCAGGCCCGCCCATTGGTGTATCTTCCACCAGAGGCGGGCCTTGGGTTTCTTTCGTCGGCGTGGGCCTGTTACCATTTACGGGTGACTTCAAGGAACACAGAGCGCGGATCACCTGGGAAGTGCCCAGTCCGGTCAATAAAGCCGCTGGACGCATAGGTCTCATCGAACAGATTGTCGACACGCAACAGGGCTTTCCAGTCCTCAATCTCGTAGATGATCGAGGCATCAAACACCATGTAAGGGCGCACTTTCTGCCCGCTGCGGCTGACGCGCACATCAACATAGTCGCCACCAAAGGCAAAAGCCGTGTTCCAAGCGGGCACCTGATATCGTGTCCAGAAACCCAGTGTATTCTCAGGTGCATTCGGGAATTTGTCACCGACATTGGCATCGATACTGGTCAGGCCGTTCGACTTCGTAATGCGCGCATCATTATAGGCATAGGACACGGTGCCCACCCAGTTCTCTGTAATGTCAGCCGTGATGTCCGCTTCGAAGCCATCGCTGGTCACTTCACCAAAGGCCAGCAGGTCATCCACGCCATCTGCATCCACATCCCCGCGCGGGTCAGCCTGCAAGACATTGTTTTTGACGATGCGATAGATGGAGGCAGATGACTGAACCCGGCCATTCATCAACTCGGTCTTGATGCCCCCTTCGACGATCTCGCCTTCGGTCGGCTCAAACGGCCCGCCTGCCAGCGGCGTCTGGGCACTTATGTCCTGAGGCTCAAAACTGCTCGCCCATTGGCCAAACAGGGAAACATCCTCCCGCACGCGATAGACCAGCCCTGCACGCCAGGTTACGGCGTCATCTTCATAGCCGTCACCCCCGACACGATCTTCATCCTCGAACGTGTCATGACGCACGCCGACGACGGCAACCACAGGCCCCAAGGTTGCTTCATTGAGGGCATAGAAGCCGTAACGTGTCTGCACCGAATCCGTCACACGTGCCGGAAGGTCATTATATGTGGACGGATCCGTCTCGCCATATACCGGATCTTGCAGGCTGAGCGGCGATGGCAAACCCGGCGTGTCAGTTCTGGTCCCCCGAATGGTGACACCAGAGAAATAGGAATCATTGCGATACCAATCGGCCCCAAGCAGCACGCGATTGTCAATCGCTCCAAACTGGCGAGACCAGACGGCATTGGTCCCCATGGAGACACCTTCATTGCGGCGCTTCTGATCACGGAACTCGCGGATGGACATGTCGACCTCACCATCCCCGTTTGAATCAAACAGGCCGCGCGGCTCATGATACTTCTGCCTTTCGGTACCATCCATGTAGCGGATACCCGCATCCAGAGTGAGGCCCTCCATTGGCTCGGCATACAGTTTTGCCTGGACAACATTTGATGCAAGGTCGAGGAAGTCCGTCGGCTCATTATGGTTCCAGCGACGATCCGCGATGAAGTTCCCCAAATCGTCCGTGGGCACACCGCGCAGGCGGTTGCCGTTCAGCTTCTGCTCATAGCGTGTGGCCTGCACCACCAGATCCGCCAGGCCGAGATCAAAGCTGACGCCTGCATCATAAATATCGGTCTCAGACCCGGTGTTCCAGCGCGGCCCGTGCTGGTCTTCATAGAAAACGCCCAACCGACCGGCCGTACCATCCATGGGCAACGCACCAGTCACTTCAAAAGACGCGCCCTTGCGCCCTTCCGTGCCGTATACGGCAGAGACATTGGCCGCAAAGTCCTGGCTCGGCGTCTTGGTGATATAGTTGAACAGGCCGCCGGGCGCACCAGCGCCATACAACATGCCTGCCGGGCCTTTCAGGAACTCGACACGTTCCACATTGAACAGCTGGGGCACGGAGAACCCGGCATAGGGATCACCGCGCAATCCGTCGAAAAAGTTCTCTTCCTGACGGAAGCCGCGCGCTGTCACACCAGCATAGCTGTACACGGTCACACCGGAAATGTTGCGATAGAGATCCTGCGCATCCCGCGCGCCCTGGTCTTCAATCAGCTGGGAATTGATCACTGTGATCGCCTGCGTGGACAGCAGCGGCTCGGTCGGCAGCTTACCCGAACTTGTCTCCTGCACGCGGTAAAGCTCTTGCGCGCGGGAGGTCACGATCACTGTGTCCTGGCGCAGCTCTTCCCCCTCGTCCTGCTCTGCAATTTGCGCCTGTGAAACCAGAGCAGAAGCGGCAGCGCCGGCAAGAAGAAGGCCTAAGCGCGGAACGGATACTCGCTGAATCATGATGCTTCCCAATGTTCTATATATGGATCAGCGTCCGCCTACCAGCTCTGAGAATAATTCGCAACAAATCTGCGAATGATTTTCACATTCACCTCGTTTCGTGTCCAATGCCTGCGCTTGAGCAAAGGCTGCGAAGCGATGCTTGCCCCTTCCCGTGACATGCCGCAATCTGCAGACATGACGAGACATTTTCACCGGATAGGCGTGATCGGCGGCGGCGCATGGGGCACGGCAATTGCCCAGATGCTAACCCGTGATACACAGGACGTAATGATCTGGTGCCGCGAGGAAGAGGTCGCGGACGCGATCAATACGCGGCACGAGAATACCGTTTTCCTGCCTGGTGTACCGCTGAACCCATCTCTAAAAGCCACCAGCGACCTGACTGAACTGCACCTGATGGATGCGCTGTTCTCTGTTGCCCCGGCTCAGCACACCCGCGCAACGCTGCGTGCCCTGAAAGGCCACATTCGCCCTGACACGCCGGTCGTGCTCTGCTCCAAGGGGATTGAGCTGTCGAGCGCGGAATTCATGACGCAAGTGCTGGCGGATGAATTGCCGGAGGCCATTCCGGCAGTAATGTCAGGCCCTAGCTTTGCGATCGATGTGGCGCGCGGCCTGCCAACGGCTGTGACCTTCGCCATTGAGGATGAAAGCCTCGGGACGGATCTGATCGCGGCGATCTCCACCCCCACCTTCCGCCCCTATCTGGCGCATGATCTGCTCGGGGCCGAGATTGGCGGCGCGGTGAAGAATGTGCTGGCCATTGCCTGCGGCATCGCGCTCGGCAAAGGCCTCGGTCGGTCCGCCCATGCTGCTCTCATCGCACGCGGCAGCGCGGAGATGACCCGGCTGGCCCTCGCGCTCGGCGCAGAGCGGGAGACGATGGCCGGCCTCTCCGGGCTCGGCGACCTTGTGCTCACCTGCTCCTCGGAAACGAGCCGCAATATGAGCTGCGGCATGGCGCTCGGCAAAGGCGAAACGCTGGAAGCCATCCTCGGCGCGCGCAATGCCGTCACCGAAGGAGTCGCCACTGCACCTGTCCTGAAAAAGCTCGCCGCCAGCAAGAATGTCGACATGCCGATTTGTGACGCGGTGGCCGATGTGATTGAGGGGACGATCAATGTGGATGAGGCTATCCACCGCCTGCTGATGCGTCCGAACCGGGCCGAGAGCGTCATCGCCTGATCATGCTGGAAGCGGATGTTGCGGTGATCGGTGCGGGAGTGGTTGGCCTCGCCTGCGCCGCTGAACTCGCCCGCCGCGGACGGGATGTCGTGGTACTCGAACAGGCAAACGCCATCGGAACCGGCATTTCATCCCGCAACAGCGAAGTCATCCATGCGGGTCTTTACTATCCAACCGGCTCGCTGAAACACAGTTTGTGCGTGGAAGGACGGCGCCGGCTCTATGCCTGGCTGGAAAGCCGAAAGATCGCGCATCGCAAATGCGGCAAGCTGGTTGTCGCAACCTCTGAAGAAGACCTCCCTGCCCTGACGGCCATAGAGATGCGGGCCAAGGCCAATGGCGTGGAAGGCATTACCCATCTCACGCGTCAGAGCGCCACTGCGCTTGAGCCAGCCCTTGCTTGCATGGCAGCGCTTCACTCGGCAGAGACAGGTATTCTGGACACGCATGGTTACATGCTGTCCCTGCAAGGCGCGCTGGAAGACCATGGCGGCGTCATCGCCTTTGGCACGCCCGTATCAGGCGGCAAGCTCTTGTCGGATGGGCACATAGCTCTCTCCTTGGGAGGAACTGCCCCACAGACCCTGCGAGCGCGCACCATCATAAATGCGGCGGGGCTCTACGCCATGCCGCTTGCCCGCGCCATTGAAGGTTTCCCATCAGAGGCCCTGCCCGAAATGATCCTGGCGAAAGGCAGTTATTTCAGCTATCAGGCCCCGCCTGCTTTTGAGCGCCTGATCTATCCGGTGCCGACAGATGGCGGCCTCGGTGTACACCTGACGCTGGATCTTGCTGGCCAGATGCGGTTCGGCCCGGACGTCGAATGGCTGGATCAGAATGATCCTGACACGGCTGATTACAGCGTGGCACCGGATCGCGCGACTTCATTTTATTCAGCCATCCGCAAATACTGGCCAGACCTGCCTGATGATAGTCTCACGCCCGCGTATTCCGGCTGCCGCCCGAAACTTGCCCG
>Ga0070727_10001159_pt1 | contig 28797 bp, 27 predicted proteins | sample tdAd472_FD_66722 | JGI IMG/M metagenome (GOLD analysis project Ga0070727, IMG submission 66722) | Marine sediment microbial communities from the Atlantic coast under amendment with organic carbon and nitrate - tdAd47.2 | ecosystem: Environmental > Aquatic > Marine > Coastal > Sediment | place...
GCTGTAGTTGGCATCAGCAGATGCGCCTGCAGTAACGGCAACGGCCGATGCCTGTGCGCCGAGTTCGTAATTGCCGCGTTTGAATTCGGCAAGCGCTACGTCGTCCTTGAAGAAAATGAATTCACTGTAGGCCTGGCCGCCCCACTGAAAACCGATCGACAACTGAGTCAGCGTAACTTCGGCCGTAATTTCCTCGCCCTCGTACAGGTAGCCCGTACCACGGGCACCGCCGATACCGATGCCGCCTTTGCCGACGGTCGGAATAATGACGTAGGCCACAGCACTGTCGTAGAAGCGCTGCATGGCAGGGTCGTTGTCGAGCATCTCGGCCTTGGCTGCCTGAGCTTTCTCGTGCCGTTCCTTGTCCTTGTCCTTGTCCGGATCCCAGGCGTACGCAGTTGTCATGGCGAGCGCCGTCATCGCGCAAAGTGCACGAATTAAAATAGTCTTCATTTTCTCTCCCTTGACTTGTTTGTGGTTATTTCAATCTATTTTTTGATGGTATCGGTGCCACGCGGCCACCTGTCCCTAAACAGCTCCGGTTTCAGGTCGAGGTTTCTGGCCATTCCGGTGTACGTTATCGTGAGTGTCGTGCCATCTCCAGTCGATTTGAAGACCTGCCGTACGGGCATCCACGATGCCTGGTCGATGTACAGGCGCACCAGGCGCACGGTTTCACGTACGCTGTCTCTTTCTGGTGTCAGTTCCATGACGACCGTACGGGCATCGCCGATGTCCTCTTCACCGAGAATCGTGATGAGGTAATCGTCTTCCATATCTTTGCCGGTCGTACTGAAACCGAGTCTCGTGTATGGCTCCAGTCGGTCCTTGTGCTTCCTGAGCGAATACTCTTCGACCGTGGCGGTCTCGGCGTTGTAATGCGAAACGGTGTGTTTGTCGACGAAAGTGACCTTCTGCCCGCCATCGATGTTGTAACGCATGTCGCCGTCCCGGTGAATGAAGCCGGTGCCCGTCGAGCGGCTGACCTCGGTGCCATCGTCCTTTGTTCGGACCGTCTCGACACGCGCCATGGCAGTCTGGAAGTCGTCAGCCTGGCGCTCGATCTGGCGAATGGCCGAGTCGAGTGACCAGTTGATCGCAGGCGCCTGGGCCCAGGACACGGCGCCCGGCAGAATGAATAATCCCAGTGTTACAAAAACGAGACGCGCGGAAAATTTACACGATCGGTCAATCATGTTGGTGCCTCCCTGTTGTTATTGCTTGTTTTAAATCTAGTTTAGTCGCTTATTGTTGCGACTCCTAGCTACTTGGAGCCGGATTATTCAAATTCCAGTCCGGCACCCACGACCAGCAACGTATCCGTGCCCTCCGCCGTGCCGGCCGGCTCTGTTTCATGGTCCCAGTCGAGTGATACATTCGCGTAAAGCAGATCCGTGATCTCATAGCGAATACCGGTTGTGGTCTTGATAATCGTGTTGTCACGACCACTCACAGTTTCGACGATGCTGTGATTGTGATAGACCTCGAAATCGTCACCGAAGAAATCGTGGCGGAAGCGCAACGACCAGACTGCGACTGTGCTGGTTTCTTTTTCGATGCCGATCTCCTCGTCCGTGAAGCCGGCACCGAGTTGCAGGCTGAGCGAGCGGCGCGGCTCATTCCAGATATCCCGCCCGATACCCGCGCTAGCCGTAAGTCGGTGCTCGAGCTGCCGGATCGGATCCTGCTCATACTGTCCGTTGGCAGCGAAAAACCAGGGGTCGCGGAATAACCAGTTGTAGCCGTAAGTGAGCATGGTTTGGTCTTTCGTTGTCGCGTTGTCCTGCTCTTCCTGGACGTAGGTCACAGTAGCGATATGCCGGTGGTCGCCGTGCTTGAACATACCCTCGCCGGCAAGTCTCGAGTTCAGGCTGTCCGTGTTCCCTTCGTTGAGCGAGAGCGAATAGTCGACCAGGACTTCCCAGTCATAGTAGTCCTCGGGTTCGTCGACCTCACGAAGACTGCCGAGAGGCACCGGGGTCGATCCTGTATCTGTCATGAGAATCTGATTCCCGTCTTCGTCGACCCCTGTCATCTTCGCAACGATGTCGCTGCCGTCGGGCATCTCGATTTCGAAGTCGCGGTCGGACTCTATGCGCTCGACCATCGGCAGGTCGACCTGGAACTCATCAGCGTAATCAGGCTCGATAGTCACCTCGTTATCCCAGATTCGCTTGATCTTCCCGGTAATCTGGTCACCGTTCGTGAGATAAATGACGTCGGCTCCTGCATGCGAGGCGAGGAGAGAAAGAATCATGACGAAATAAGAACCGTGTGTCTTCGATGTGAACAAGCGCATTACAAGACTCCGTGGGTACATTGAAAATCACTCACAAGGTATTTTTGTAAATCACACCGTCTTTCATAATGATGCGAATCGTTTCCGGGCTTTCTGGTCGCGGCTCCGCACCGAACCACTTGTCACCGGTGCCGACCACGGAGAAGTCCTCAAACGGGTTGCCGTCGACGATGAGGATGTCGGCATAGGCGCCTTCCTCGATCACACCCAGCTTTGCGTCCGGATAAGGGTTCATAAAGTCGCCGCTCAACGCGACAATCTCGCCACCGACCGAGGTCATCGTAACCAGCGAGGTATGGGGTCCGAAAAACTCGTTATTCAGGTGCTTCTCGTAGGCGACCTGGATGTTGCAGGCAGTAACGGAGCCGACGCAATCGGTCTGGAAGCCGCGCTTCGCGGGGCACTTTTTCATGTTGTCGATATAGCCCGCGAAAGTCGCCGACGCCGATTTCGCCTTGGCGAGGCTCGCCGGGACATTAGCGACAGCAGGAATGTCGAGAAGACCGGGATCGAATGCCGTCAGGTTGGTGGTGATGTAGGCACCCTTCTTCTTCATCAGCCTGGATATCTCGCAATCGAACGAGAAGCCGTGCTCGATGGATTTCACGCCCGCATTCAGCGCGGTCATGATGGCCTCTTTCCTGTAGGAATGCGCCATCACGTAGCTGCCATATTCATTTGCGACCTGCACAGCCGCCTCGATCTCTTCCTGCGATCCGGCAAGTAACTGCCAGGGATCGAAGGCCGACACGACGCCGCCGGACTGCATAAACTTTAACTGCGTGGCGCCCATGCGGAAGTTGTTGCGCCCGAATTTCTGCACGTCGGCGACGCTGTCGACCTCCTGCGCCATATTGAGACGGCCAAAATTGGTCGATTCCCCAACAGGCGCCGAGAAATTCGCAAAGTCTGCGTGTCCGCCTCTCGTGCCCAGGAACGCGGCGGACGGATAGTAGCGTGGCCCCAGGATCTGCCCAGCATCGATCGCGCGGCGCAGGCCGGCGTTGCCGCCGCCCGCGTCGCGTACGGTCGTGAAGCCCTGCATCAGGTACATCTCGGCCATCCGCGTACCGTGAATAGCGAAATCCTCCCAGGTCGTGTTGGCTTCCATGGCCGGCAAGCTCGGTCCCATTAGCATGAGATGTGCGTGAGCCTCGATGAACCCTGGCAGCAGCGTGCGACCGCCGCCATCAATGACCGCCGCTCCCGGCGCTGATATGGGTTCCTCGGATACCTGCTTGATCAGGTTGTTCTCGACGAGAACACTCATATTCATCGCGAGTTCGTCGGCGTGGCCGTCGAACACGTTTACATTTGTGAACAAGACTTGCTTCGGCGCGTCCTGTGCGGATGCTACCAGCGGCATGCACAGAACCGCTGACGCAAACAGTGCCCAAACCAGTTTCAATACTCTCTTCATTGTTATCTCCAATTAACTCGGCGACCTGTGAGTGCGCCGGTATTGCTGTGGTGATTGTCCGGTCCAGTTCTTAAAGGCCCGGGAAAACACGGTCGGATCCGTGAAACCGACGGTATGCGCAATGTCCGCAACACGATGATCCGTGCCTGCGAGATCCTGTGAAGCTTTTTCTGCGCGCAGTTTTGCGATCTCTTTCGACAGCGTCGTGCCGCTCTCGCGAAGTTTGCGCGACAGACGGCGCCTGTCGTAACCACAAATTCGCGCCGCCTTGTCCGCGGTCAGATCTCCATTGTGCAGATGAGGTCGCAATGCACTTCGAACCGATTCGACCAGCGACTGAGGAATCTCGCTCGACACTTCTTCGCCGACGCTTGCGTGGAACTGCGATTTTTCGAATCGTTCGAACAGCCATTGCGACGGAAACGTGATCTTCACACCGGACCTGCTGCCTTTGCTAACCCGGTAGGCCTCGCTGTTGCCCGGAATGCACTCCGGGTCGGCGACGCTGAACAGGACTTGTGCCGCATCCCAGTGTTCGCGGGTGGCCTGCTTCAACAGCTGGAACATGAAACCCATGTAAAACGCGTCGTTCTGCCCCGGCTGGAACGGCGGCTTTTTGACGCGCTCGAAACCGAAGGTCGATCGTTCGCCGTCGGTGCTGAGATAAAACCTTGTCGCCGTAGAGTGCTCAGCCGCGTTCACCGAGAACATGGTCAGCAACTCACCAACGGAGCTTGCTCGTTCCGTGGCAATGGCGATGGGGTCCCAGGCCCTCAGGTCGAGCGCACTGCCAACGGCAAATCCAAGGAATTGATCGCCTGCCAGTTCCGCGGCCCTTTCCACCAGTTCGTAGATGGCGGACGATGCGACAAAGAGATCATGTGATGCAGGTATGTCCGTCGGCAGGCCGAGTTCCCGGAGCAACGATTCAGCGTTCGCGCCACGACGGCGCAGCTCCAGCAGGAACGGATTGATGGCGCTCAAGCGGATGAGCGGCAGGTGGCTCTTCATTCTTGTATCCCTGACCGCAGCAAGGCTAAATACGGGCTGCACAAATTAGCAACGCAGCGGTTAAAGTTGTTGGCATTTTTTCCGACTTTAGAAAGATTCTAGGACAAAAATGCCAACTTTGTGCGCGTACCAGCCTATATTCTGCGCCTGACGCAAGGGAATGACTCGGCACATGGCAATTTTTACCAGAGTGGTATTGTTTCTCACTGGCGCGGCGTTGCTGGTTTCACCGGCTTCGGCCCAGGAATCGTCCGGCCCGGGCTTCGGCGGCCCGAACGCCGTCGAGAACCAGGTAGCGAGCGATTTCGGCGAGATATGGGACGACTGGAAGCAGAACCTCAAGGATGATTTCGGTGTCGTTCTAAGCGTGGATTACACGGCAGTGATGCTGACGGCGAACGAGACCTTCGATGACAAGGAAGGTACCGGCGGGATCGCGCGTATCTTCGGTACCTTCGATCTCTTTAATATCGAGAATGGCACGCTCGTCTGGAAGTTCGAGCACCGCCATGCCTACGGGAGCGTGTCGCCATTCGATTTCTCGCTCGGGCAGATCGGTTACGTCGGCCTGCAGGAGCCACCGTTCAACGATTCGGACTTTCGTACGCAAAATCTTTACTGGCGCCAACGGATGAACAACGGTCGTTCGGTACTGATCGCCGGTGTACTCGATGCGACCGACTACCTCGACGCCTATGCAATGGCGAGTCCGTGGCTGCACTTCATGAATTTCGCATTCAGTACGGGCAGCGCGACGATTGGTCTGCCGAACGATGCAGCGGTGGGCGTCGCGTATGGCACGATGCTGACCGACAGGTTCTATCTCATCGCCGGGATCACGGACAGTAACGGTGACCCCTCCGAGCCGTTCAAGGGTTTCGATAACTTCTTCAGCGATAACGAGTACTTCACGAGTGTCGAGCTCGGTTACACGAGTTCGCAGGAGCGGATCATCCTCGATAACTACCACGTGACGGTCTGGCACAAGGACCGGCAGGTGGCCGCCAACATTCCGTCGGGCTGGGGCGTAGCGTTCTCGGCCTCGCGCTACCTGAACGACAATTTCATGCCGTTCGTGCGCGGCGGCTTTACTGAAGACGCCGGTTCTCTGCTGGAGTCCTCTATCAGTGCCGGTATCGGCTATAACACCGAGGCGTTTAGCGGCCTGCTGGGTGCAGCCGTCAACTGGGGCAGCCCGAACGAAGATACGTTTGGCCCCGACCTTGACGACCAGTTCGCGCTCGAGGTCTTCTACCGCGCGGCGGCCGGCAAACGGCTCGCCCTGACCGTCGACCTCCAGTACATCCAGGACCCCGCCATCAATCCCTTCGAGAGCTCGATCTGGATGTTCAACCTGCGGGGCAGGGTGGTTTTCTGATTGATCGGCTGCTTGGCAGTTAAACGAGAAGTCCATTCACGACGCAATGTCGTGAGTTGAGTCAGTCAAGCGCCCATGATCCAATATGCTAAATGCCCCAAACTTATATACATCGTGAGTCATCATGCGCACGAACATCGTAATCGACGACGAACTCATGGCCGAGGTCCTGAAGACCACCGGTATCCGTACGAAGAGAGAGGCCGTGGAAATGGGCCTCAAGGCACTTCTCAGACTGAAAAAACAGGAAAATATCCGCGAATTCCGCGGCAAACTCGACTGGGATGGTGATCTCGACGATAAACGGACCGGAAAGTGATCGATGTCATCATCGCGACCTACTGCATCGAGAACAAGCTGCCACTACTGCATTCGGACCGTGACTTTCAGCCGTTTCATGAGCACCTGAAACTAAGACAAGCAGCAGACTTCGCTTGATCGAAAGTTGTCAAAACGTAAACGCCCAACCCAGCGTCAGGCCCTGCTGGTCCATGTCGACTTCGTAGGTGATGCCGTCCTCGGTCGAATCGTTGCCGATCTTCAGGTAGCGGTAGCCGAACCAGAAGTTGTGCAGGTCGTTAATGCGATAGAGCGCGCGAAAATCGCCACCGTAGTTTCGATCGTTGTCGCCGGCGACGCCGACATCCACGTTCAGCATCAGGCCCCACTTGTCGTTGAACCAGTGGTTGACGTTAATGCCCAGCAACAGGTCGTACATGTTGTCGTCCGTGACCGTAATTCTCTCGTCGAAGATCTCGTTGCCGCCAAGGGTGCTGTAGACATCGAGTTCCAGCTTGGCAAAGACGTGCCGGATACCAGTCACGAAACGCACCTTGTCATGAACACGGAATGAGGCCAACAGATCGTTGACGCCCATGTCGAGCGTGGTCTCGATGCGGGTATCGAGAATACCGGATCGAGAGTTCTCATCATCGACGCGCATGTAGTTACTGCGAAACGCGAGCCCGTACGGTCCACGGTTGGCGTAAAGCTCGAACATGAACCCGAAACTCAGGCTGTCGAGGATGTCATCGAACGGTATCGTGAATTCGATTTGCTCACCGTTGCGAATCGTGCCGTTGATGTCCGGCGTCCAGATCATCGGAAAGGCGATCGTGAATCGCCACTGGTCGTCGCGCGTAGGGAGCGGATTCCCGGACTCAGCAGGAGACAGAGCTGCCCGTTCCGCCGGCGATTCGGAATCATCCGCATGAACGGCAAAAGTCACCGCCAGCAGTAATGTCAGTACAAATAGGCGCATTGGATCAGCTGCGAAATTCTATTCGCATAACCGCCGCAAGCAAAGCCGGATACAATGCCGCATGGCCGGATCTTCGAAAAAAGCAATCTACGCCGCATTGGTCGGCAATTCACTAATCGCCGTTACCAAGTTTGCAGCTGCCAGCTATACAGGCAGTGCCGCAATGATGAGCGAGGGCATCCACTCGCTGGTCGATACCGGTAACCAGGTGCTGCTTTTATATGGCATCAAGCGTTCCAACCGGCCTGCGAGCGCAGAGTTTCCGTTTGGCCACGGCAAGGAAATTTATTTCTGGTGCTTTGTTGTCGCCATGTTGATCTTTGCGCTCGGTGGCATGATCTCGATGTACAAAGGCTGGCAGCACCTGGGCCATCCTGCGGCAATTGAGAGCATATCGATCAACTACGTTGTGCTTGGCCTCGCACTGGTATTCGAAGCTATTGCGTTGTGGGTAGCCGTCAAGGAGTTTAATCGCAGCCGCGGATCTGTGGGTATTCGGGAGGCAATCACCGGCGGCAAGGACCCGACTTTGTTCGTCGTCGTCTTCGAGGACACTGCTGCGCTGTTGGGTTTGCTTTTAGCGCTCCTTGGACTCGTCCTGTATCAGGTAACGGGCAATCCTGTCTTTGACGCGCTGGCATCGATCAGTATCGGCGTCGTTCTGGTACTGACGGCCATTCTCCTGGCCGTGGAAAGCAAGAACCTGCTCATTGGCGAGAGTGCGGAGCCGCAGATCGTGGCGGCAATTCAGGAGATGCTGGGTGGCGACGACCGGATTGTCGGCGTTAACGAAGTGGCAACCTTGCACATGGGACCGGATTTCATTGTCGTCACGGTCTCGGCCGACTTCGTCGATGCGATTACGTCAGAGCAGCTGGAGAGAGCGGTCACGGAACTCAATGCGCGGATCAAGGGAGTCGATACCCGGATTGAGCGTGTCTTCATCGAGGCGGAGCGGCGCGAGGATCATCATCCCCAAGCCTGAATCAGATCTTCAGTTTTCGTAGCTCGGAATCACTGATACCCCAATCCTGCAGCACCTCGCGAGTATCACTCTCGGCGGGTGCGCGCTGAATCCCGGATTGGGTTCGCGAGAATCGCGGCGCCGGTGCAGGTTGCTGGATGCCGTCAATGGTTACGAAATTGTTTCGGGCCACATTGTGTGGGTGTTCCGGTGCTTCAGTCATCTTCAGAACCGGTGTGACGCACGCATCGGTGCCCTCGAGCAACTCGCGCCATTCGTCGCGAGTCTTCGAAGCAAAAGCCTTCATAAAGATCGATTTGTGTTCGTCCCACTTCGCGACATCGTACTGATCGGCCGGATCGATCTCCTCGATACCGAGTGCGTTCAGCAGCTCCAGGTAGAAGCGCTGCTCGAGGGCACATACCGCAACGAACTCGCCGTCGCTGGTTTCGTAACAGCGGGCGAAAGGTGCACCACTATCAAGAAGATTACTCTCGCGCTTGTCGATCCACTGCTTGCCGGCGAGCAGGCCGTAGAACAACGTCATGAGGGACGCGACGCCGTCTACCATCGCGGCGTCGACGACCTGGCCTTTTCCTGATCGCCCGGTCTCGAGCATTGCCGCGAGCATCCCTAGCGCGAGGTAAAGAGCGCCGCCACCGAAGTCGCCAATCAAATTCAACGGGAGAGGGGGCGGGCGGTCTTTGTCGCCGATGCTGCCGAGCGCGCCGGCCAAAGCGATGTAGTTCGCGTCGTGGCCGACCGATTCGGCAAGCGGTCCGTCCTGGCCCCAGCCGGTCATGCGGCCATAGACCAGACGCTCGTTTCTCGCCATACACTTATCGGGGCCAAGCCCGAGCCGCTCCATGACGCCGGGCCGGAAGCCTTCGAAGAGCGCGTCGGCGTCATCGCACAATCGGAGAACCAATTCGACGCCTTCGTCACTCTTCAGGTCGACGGTAATCGTCGGCCTGCTGCGATTCATCAGGTTGTATTTTGAAGGCATCGCAATGTTCGGATCGTGGTCATGCGGCCCAGCAACGCGAATGACCCGCGCACCCATGTCCGCGAGCAGCATGCCGCAGAACTGGGTGGGCCCGATGCCCGCGATTTCGATGATCCTGAAGCCGTTGAGCGGCCCCATTGCCTAGCTACTTCTCGGTGGTTATGGGCACTCCGCTGCCCGCAGTAAACGGGTACTTGGCGAAGAATTTCGGCACGCCCGCATTAACGCGTTCCTCAAGTTCTTCCAGCATCTTCTGGCTGATCCTCCCCGTGCCGACCGCTTCCCAGACGAGTTTTTTCCGCCGGGCATCGACCAGGTCGATGTTGAACGTACCCTCGGTGTATTGCGATACGTGAGTTTCGGTGCCGTAGCCGTAGCCGCCCCACGGGTCATAGAAACCGCCGCGGTAGCCGTAATAACCGCCCCCGTATGAGGGGGCCGGTGTCGTCCTGACATCGGTCTTCTCTTGCAGAATGGCGTTGAAGTTAACGAGCAGGTCCGGGTCGTTGGACTTGCTGTAACCACGCATTTCCATTTCGCGAGTAATCGCGGCCACCATGTACTGCGAAAAGAAACTCTGGTAATTGGTTTGCTCGGGGCCGGCGTCCGCGAAGAAGTTGTAGGTGCTGTATTGGCTGAAGTCGGCAGTGGGATCGTAGTCCGAGCGAATCGGGTCGCTCGCACAACCGCTCGCGCCTGCTGCAATCGCCAGGGCACTCCCGATAGTCAGTATTTTTCTCAAGGTACGATTACGCATTGGAACGCTCCGTTACTCCAACATGAGAAGGACCCGGCCCATGACCCCTTGCGTGTCACCACTGAGCCCACCCTTGTCGTTTGTTATGAATCGATAATTGAAGTTTACATTGAATATTGGCGAGAGATACCAGTTGATGCCGACCGAGAGGATGTCCATCTCGCCACCATCCACCAGGCCGTCAGTCAGGTCTACGCTCGAATAGCGCGCGCCGAGTTCCCATGCGCCGATGCCGCCCTGGTAGACGGAGCGAGCCACGGGCACAGGCCCGAAAATGCCCGAGCGGTACCGGTAATCACGCATCTCGCCGGTCAGAATCCAGGAGCCGGTGATGTGGTAACCCGTAAAGTCGGGATCGCCGCTCGCCGCCGAGTCGACGTCAGTCCCGACATACTCGGCATGAACCCACCAGGGCCCCTTGCGCCAGCTGGCCTCGAGATTGAACTGGTTGATGTCGTCCGTATCGATAAAGTCGGTGTCGACGAAGTCAGGTGATTTGTTGAATTCAGGCTCGGTGAAATACCGGGCACCCTGCTTGCCATTTGAATAGCGCAGGCCGCCACCAAGGTGAAACAGGTTGCTGCCATCGTTGGACACCCACGGCACCCAGGTGACGCGGCCGATCAATTGAGTTGGCGTGCCGCCGAGGTTATCGTCCGAGTCGATAAAATTATGGAAGAGGCCGCCCGCCCATGACATCCGCTCATCCAGAGCGTTGCCACTCAACACCGCGCCGAAATTGCGGGATGGTAGTAGTGCGTCCGACACCGACGTGCGTTCCTGCATCGGCAGCTGCACCATTGACATGACACGCTCCATCGAGATGGGCTCCTTCTGCTTGCCGACGCTCAGTGTCATCGTCTCGGCAACCGGGATATCGAGCCGATAGTCGAACCACGTGAAGTCATCCTTGCGATCAACTTCGAACCCTTTGTCGAAAGCGTTCGTTGCACCGAAGACCGTATACACCCAGGGACGCTCGGTGTAGTTCAGGGACCCGACCGTACCAATACGGAAGCCGCGGATCTCGCCACCCTCGAAGAATTCCAAATCGCCGACCTGCTGTTCGCTATTTGAGTCTTGCGATGGCCAGTGCTGGCGATCGAGCACTATGGCGGCAAGAAAAATTCCGGTCGTGTTAGTTGTCTTCCACTGGTTCCACTTCGACTCGTCACCGAAATTTGTTGGAATGGCCATCGGCGGCGGTGTGTAGGCCAGCCAGCCACGGGGAGTCGGCTCTTCTTCGACCTCCTCGAGAGTGCCCTCCGCATACAATAAGCTGTTCTTGCGCAGCTTACCGGCGTGCACCGCGAAAACGGCGTGTGCTTCGGTATCGAGGAGCACGTCGAAGTCCTCGCGAGGGTCGCCGTCCAGGATAATGAAACTCGGCGACTCCTCGAGTCTGAGCGTGCCGACGACGTAACCGCCCTCGGCATCCAGTGCTACAAAACCCGCGGGCGTCGGTATCTTGTCTTTCGATATGATCTCGAGCTTGTTGTCACGTATCAGCAGGTTGACCGTGACGTCCTCTGCTTCCGGCGCGACGATGTGGACGTTGCGAATGACGACATTGGCAGGGTCGACGACCTGGCCAACCGCTACCGGGCTTGCCCCCAGCAGCAGGATTATCAGCAGTTTCTTCATCCCGGTATCCGACCGACGGAGATTTTCAGTGGAGGTGATGTCTCGCAGCCTAAACGGAGGGAGGCGCGTCTGTCCACTTGATGTCGGCGCAATCCGGTTACGCCCGCGCCGGACGGAGCGGCAGCGACTTATCAGTCATTTCGCGTACTCGACCGACAGTCTTCGTATTGCCTTGATGCATACGCGAGTCGGATGAATACTGGGCCCCGGAAAGACTGACGAAAAATTTGAGGGAACACTGCGGTCGGGGACTATGGGCCGCGGATCGATACGCTGCCGGCGCCGTCCCCGGCAGAGCGGCCCATGATAAAGGACGACATGATCTACAAGAGCACCCTGTAACTAACACTATTCCTCATTTTTGCGAACGGCCAGGCTCTGCCTGGCCGTTTACGTTTGTGCATAAGCGTTTGGATCGACTCGCGACACAGTTGCTTGACTTATGCATATATTATACATACTTTACTCCCGTGGAAGCTGAGTGGGACCCCGCCAAAGCGAGGTCCAACCTGGCGAAACATGGGATCAGTTTCTCCGACGCGGAAGCAGTTATTGATGACGAATTCGCGATCTCGATTCCCGATTCGGGGCCACACGCGGAACGGCGATTTGTTTTGACTGGCACGGACGCGCGCGGCCGCATATTGGTGGTTGTTTACACGTATCGAAGAAACAGGATCAGGATTATATCGGCGCGTCGTGCGACCAAATCAGAGCAGAACGACTATGGAAAAGGAATACGATTTCAGTAAGGGAAAACGTGGGCCGATTAGAAGCAACAAGGGTAAGACCCGCATTACTATCTACCTCGATGATGACGTCCTCGAGGCGTATCGACAAAAGGGAGACGATGCGGGGTGCGGGTATCAGACTCTGATCAATGAGGCACTTCGGCGGACGTTGAAGTCAAAACCTGGTCCGGTGGATGCGAAGACTCTGCGTCGAATCTTGCGCGAGGAACTGCGCAAGGTCGGGTAAGTTGGTCTGATACGGTCACCGTAGTCCGCAATATCTCGCGTTCGGTCACGCCTACGCAACGGAATAGTCGCTACCACGGATGCACGAGCTGGATATAAAAAGCGTCGTCTTCGGGCCCCCGTGCGAGGTCGAGGCCGACCCAGACGTTTTGTTTTTTTAGTGCCAGCCAACGGGCGCCGATGCCCCAGGCCACGATGTCGTCTTCAGTCCCGGTTGTAGGATCGAAATCGTCGACAAACCCACCACCCGCGAAAGCGAGTACGGCCCAGCGCGTCGCGAACTGGTAGCGAAATTCAGCTTCGACCACACCGGCGATCTCACCGGTATAACGCAATGCAGGAATGCCGCGCAGGGGCACAAACGGCTCCGCATAGAATGGTACGTTGCCATCCGCGGTACCGACTTCGAATCTCAGCCCCAGCACGAACTTCTCGGCAAACTTGTGGAACGAGTTCACCTTCAGTCGCGAGGTCCAGTAGTCGAAGTCGCCGCCGATCGCCTCATCGTAAGTCCAGACAGTGAAGTCGGCCAGCAGGCCACTCGAGGGCATCATGCTGTCATCGCGCGTGTCATAGATGCCCATGGCCGCGATGCCGACGTCGGTGAACTTGAAATCCGGGATGCCGGAACCGGTCTCACGAAAGAAGGCGTCGGCGTCGGCGAGTGACGCCGAGAAACCGAAGAACCAGCTGCTGTTCGCTATGCGACGCTTGAAATTTCCGTACAGGAGCGCTCCCTCAACCGAGAAGTCGAACGGAAAGTCGCCCAGGTAATAGGTGGCGTTGACTCTTGCATCGGCGAGAGCCGCCGTCATGCGCCAGGTATCGTCCTTGAACGTCCGCGAGTGGCCGAGGCCCACCGCGTACGTATCGTTGTTGGTATAAAACCCGAACACGCCTGTCGCGGTTGGCGGCGGTTTTTGCTTACGGCCGGTTTTGGCCAGGCTGCGTCCGCTCGTGACTTTGGGTTTGAGGTCCGGTGTATCGTGAAAATAGACGAGACCCGCACCAAGCCCTTCGCCGATCGCGGGCTCGGTGATGATGAGTGGCACGACGAGCCAATTGCTACCCTCCGAATCTTCTTCGGGTTGCTCTGTTGCCTCTTCGGCCAAAGCAGCGCAGGACATAAAGAAGAGAACTGGCGCTACCAGCTTGGTGATCACGGGTCGCAGGTCGCGCCCCCCTTTGTTGTTTTATAGCGTGAGTATAGCGCGCACGCCGATCACCCAGATCGAGCTCTTGCCGGGATTATTCGCGGGATTGAAGACCACCTGCGCATCGGGCGTGAGCGAAAAATTCTTTGCGATCTGGAATTTGTACGACATCTCGAGCACGGTTTCGTTATCGAGACCCGGGCCGAAGGTATCATCGGACGGTTTGGCCCAACCGGCGCCGATTGTCCAGACTTCGCCTTGCGGGCGACTGATTTCCACGCCGGCACTCACCGCATCCTCGGCAGCGACACCGCCACCACCATCGGAATGGCCGAAACGCAGGAACGGGAAGTAGGTGTCATTCAGTCGCCACGCCGTGCTGACGGCCCAACCGCTGCCATCAGATACGCCTGCGAGCGTGCGCTCGTCTTTATCCCAGTAGGTGAACTGGATGAGATGCGTCTTGCGCTGCCCGAACGATGGCGTGTAACCGATCTCGACGGCCTTTAACCACTCACCTTCCTGCACCGTGTCGAAGTCGAACTTGCCGCTGGCGGCGTTGGCGTCGTGAATCTGTGCACCGAGCCAGAGGTGGTCCGTGACAAAGCCCTTCACTACACCGCCCAACGCGCCGACGCCCGTCGTGGGCAACGTCGGATTAAGAATGAACGAGCGGTTGAGAAATCCCTTCGAGAAGGTCTGGAATGGAAAAGCGTCGAGGTAAACATCGAACGCGAGGCGGCCGGCCGCGTATCCGGCTTTGCCGTTCGCAAAACCCTGCGTCCAGTTGATGACGGCAAGGTCCATGTCGAAGTTATCGGAGTAGGCGAAACCGGGTGCGAGAGCCGCGATTCCGGTCCGGCCGCCGAGTGAGCCCGGGGCCTCAAATCCGAACATGTCGGAACGGCTTTCGACGCGCCACTCGATACGACCGAGGTTGCCGTTGTCCTTTTTCCACAAGGTCCAGTTGCCGAGGAAACGGAAAATGTTACCGAAGGCATCGTCGTCCTGCCCGGCGAGGCTATCGCTGGCCTTTTGGTACAACCCGTAAAAGTGCAGGCCGAACGATACGCCGTAGTCTTCGTTGACCTGGCGTTTCCAGTCGAAGTAGCCGTCGAAAAATGGCCAGTCATACAGGGAGTCGCGGAGTTCATCCCCGCGCTGCAATTGCGCGGTGGTGCTCTCCGGCCCGCCGAATTGGGGCAACTCACCAAAGCCAGCTTGGCCACTCGATTCGGTTTGTGTCTCGGGCTCTTGTCCGAGTGCAGGAAAGGAGAGGAAGAGACAGGTGAGCGCTATACAACAGGTTCGTTTCATTTCCGGTCAAACTCCAACGAGTTAGAGGCTGTGCCCCTTGCGTGGTTATTACAACGCACTGACACTGTAATTGAGAATGATTCGCCAGTCCTCCCGGTCCGCCACGGGTGACCCGCGATTGGCATCGGCATAACGCACGCGAAGCCATAAGCCCTTAAAGAAGCCTTTCTCTGGTCGGAAGTCCACCGTAATGTCGAGCTCGTCGGCGTCAGGCAGTAGTTCGCCGATATCGTTGGTCGCGTTGCGCCCTTCCGTGTAATTCACGATGAGGCTGACACCCGGCAAACCGCGTTTGGCGAAGTTCTGCGACAAACCGATACGCCAGGCTTCCTCGTTCGCGCGGTCAAAATCGAAGATCATGCTCGAGGTAAAACCAGGCGTGCCGCCGAAGGGCTTGCGAATCGCGGTATCACCCGTCTTCGTATACGCGGTTGTCAGTACGGCACCGCGATAGCTCAGCATTCCGCGCAGGCCCCAGGTGTACGTGCTGAAGTCACCGAGTTTCTCGCCGCCGACACTCCACTGGTTGGTGAGCTGCGCGGCGAGCTGCAGACCCCAGTGTTCCGAAAGCGTGCGTCGCAAACTTGTCTCGGAGTAGGCCGTTGTGAACAGATCGTTCGTGTGTTGAACAAATGCGCCGATCGTCGACTTCTCCGCGATTGTGTACCTGGCGCCGACGACCGACGTGCCCGCGTCATCGCCGTCGACGCCTGCTGCCTCTGCCATTGGCACAAAATCCTCGGAATCGCGTTTCTTGATTTTCGTAACGTGCCCGGCAAGCCACTCCATGCGTTTACCCTGATGCGCCAGTACGTATGCTTCGTGCGTATTAGGAATCATGCGGGAGTCCTGCCGATTGATGTACGGCAAGTTGAAGTCCTGCCGATACAGCCGGGCTGCCAATACCTCCCCGAATTTGTACCGCACGTACGCGCGGCTGATCACGGACAGGTCGGACTCGTTGACGCCAAGTAAGCCTGATCCGCCGGAACTCACGTTCGTGTCGATTCCGAAGCTGGTGTGCCAGGTGACGACCGTTGACAGGCGTTCGCGCCATTCTCCCGACGAGAACGTCAGCTCCGTGCCGACGGCGAGCGAATCGGCAACGGTCTCGAGACCGTTGTCGCGTCGAAAATCATAAACGCGCAATCGAAAATCCAGCGAGGCGTCACGCCAGAACGGCGGACTCTCCGCAAAGCGCTCGCGAAGAACGCGTCGCATCGGGCCCCGTTTGAGTGCTTCGTGGAGCGTTTCCAGGGAGACCGGCGCCGCATCGGCGGACTCGGGCGCGAGGTTCTCGACTTGCTGGTATTCGGCGCCATAGGCGGCGCTGGTCGAGGCCAACGCGACTGCTATAAGAACGAATCGGAGCAGACGTACGTTCATCCCGCAATTATTACAGTTCGCTGTACCATGTATGGTGATTTTCGGATCGACACACCCGGTATGATGTCGCCCAGGGCAGGCGACCCCTGCCGGGGCCGAGTCGAGGATAGGAGGTATTGCAATGGAAATGGTGGATGGGGTCTTGCGGATTCCGACCTTCCTCACGGTGACTCTGGGCATCATTGTGCTGTTCGTGGGCAAGCGCCTGAATGACGCGGTTCCCTTCCTGCGCGAGTTCAGCATCCCGGAGCCGGTCACGGGCGGACTGTTGTTCTCGGTATTGTTCGCAATCGTATACGCGACGATCGGTGTGGCGGTCGAATTCGAACTCGCGGCCCGGAATGTCCTGTTGGTCTATTTCTTCACCACCATCGGCATCAATGCCAGTCTCAAGGACCTGCTGTCGGGCGGCAAGCCTCTCGTGGTCCTGTTGGTCATCACCATTGGCTACATGGTCGTCCAGAACCTCACCGGCATTTCCGTGGCGGCGCTTTTCGACCTGACTGCGCCCACGGGCCTCCTGGGGGGTACGGTGTCACTGATCGGAGGACACGGCACCGCAATCGCCTGGGCACCCAGGTTTGCGGCGGACTACGGCGTCGCAAATGCCATGGAGATCGGCATCGCCTGCGCAACCTTCGGACTGATCCTGGCGAGCCTGATGGGTGGTCCGATTGCCAAGTTTCTGATCACGCGTCACGGCCTGACGCCGGACAAAGTCGAGACACCGGATGTGGGCATGGCCACGGAAGATCGCAAGACGGGTATCGGCTACCTGGACTTCCTCGACGCCGTCTTCGCCATCCATATCTGCGTCCTCCTCGGATTACTCCTGAACACAGGCCTGGCGGAGCTGGGACTTCAGCTGCCGTTGTTTGTAACCTGCCTGTTCGCCGGCATCCTCGTCACCAACCTGATCCCGAGCAACTTCCCGCGCATGACCGGAACCAAGTGGCCGACCCGCACGCCGTCGATGGCCCTGATCGCCGACATTGCCCTGGGCACCTTCCTGGCGATGTCACTCATGAGCATGCAGCTCTGGTCGCTGATCGACCTGGCCGGGCCCATCATTACCGTCCTCGCGGCCCAGTTCGCGATAGCGGTGGCCATCAATATCTTCATCGTTTTCCCGGCCATGGGCCGCAACTACGACGCCGCGGTGGTGTGCTCCGGCTTCGGCGGAATTTCCCTGGGCTCGACACCAACCGCGATGGCCAATATGTCCGCGGTGACCAAACGATACGGCGCCTCGAACCTGGCGTTCATCATCGTGCCGCTGGTCTGTGCGTTCTTTATCGACCTGGCTAACGCGTTGTTGATCCCGTTCTTCCTCGCTAACTTCTGAATAGTAAAAGGTGCCGGATTTATTTTTGCCCAGATACTTTGCGAATCTGGGCAAAAACAAATCCGGCACCTTTTACCAGTCCAGGGCGAAACTCAGGAAAAAATGATCGCCTTCGAGCCGCTTCTCGGCGTGGAACTCGTGCAACCACTTGGCAATGAACGTAACCGTCTGGTCGCCGAACTGCGTCGCGTACATCAACGCCGGGCCGACGCCGGCAGCCTCGGCCTTGAAATCACCGAGCACGGCACCGCTGCCGCTGTCACCCGTGATCTGTTTCAGGTAGAAACCCTGCAAACCAATCGCAAACGTTTCTGAAAGAAATTGATTGAAGACCACGTCCAGGTGGATCTCCTGGCCGGTCTGGTAGTCGGTGTCGTCATTCTTCGCGTTGTAAATGTGGCCTATGTTGAAGGAAACATCACGGCCGTTTTCGGGATTGAAATATGTCAACGCGAAGTTCGTGTCGAAGCTCCAGTAGTTGAGGCTGTTATTGATGGCATTGTCGACACTGTAGTCGCCCGTGGGTGTAACGATCGATTGCACAAACGACGTGTGGATCTTATCCGTGTTCCAGTACAGTGCGATCGGGATGAGGATTACATCGCCGAGGCCTGACGTGCTGTCCCTGGTCGGAATCACCATATCGGAGATGGAAATATTCGCACCCAGGTCCAGGTCGACGAGCGGCACGAAGATGCCCGCGGCATACTGGCCCCCGAACAATTCGACGTCCGGTTTGTACAACAGCGTGGTGAAGTTCATCAGGAACTCGAGCTCGATATCGAGCTGCAGATTCCCGGAACGGATCGACTGATCCGTGCTGGCATCGTAGAAGTAGACGTCGTTGCGCAGTGTCCACGTCTCGGCGGGCGCAAAGGCCATGCCGAAGTCGCCATACGTCCCGGGAATGTAATTGCTATAGCCGCCTTCGGCCGCAAGCGCATCGAATTGCACACATGCCAGGGCCAGCCAGGCACACGCAATGGGTCGAATTATCATAGATTCGCGGACATTCCTGGTGGCCGAAAGAACACTGGACCCCGTTAATGCTTCTTCTTTTGGACCAATTCACGATCCGCACTGGGTAATAAGCCGAACTGCTTCTTATATTCTTTTGCGAATCGACCCATGTGCGTAAAGCCGTTCCACATGGCAACTTTGGCTATCGGAAAACTGACATTATCTGCGTTGAGCAGATCATGACGCACCGCATTCAACCGCGCCGCAAGAATATATCTGTTGGGTGTCGTACCGAAGTCGGATTTGAACGCACGCTCGAGCGTCCTCAGGCTGGCACCGCAGCAAGAGCACAGCTCCGGTATGAGAATGGGTTCCGCCAGGTGCTCGTGAATATACTCTCGCGCACGTTCGACGATTCGGTGCCTGCTCAGTCCGCGATAACGATCGCCCACCACCGTCCTGGCATGCTCCGGGACCATCGCCTGGGCAAGCCGAGATGCAAATGTCGAATCAAGCGCGTTCCCAACTGACCGTCCGGAGAGCAGGTCACGCGTGAGACGTCGAAGCGGCTCAATGTGCCCGTTGTGGACTTGCAGCGACGCAATGTCCTGCGTTTCGAGAAGAGAATCGTCGTTCCCGATCGCAGTGAAATACTTTCCGAGCGTATCAATCGGAATCGCAATCGTAGCGACATCCGTTCCCGCGTCCATAGCGATATCCATATCGGTGCCTGGCGCGATGATGAGCAAATTGTCCTTGCTAATCTTGTGGCCACTTACACGCGGCTCACCACCGTTGAGGGACATCAGGATACTGAACATTGCGTCTGCCGATTGCGCCGAGCCAACAACCAATTGATCGACTTTTTCCCGGCCCAACATGATGTCACCGAATGCGAGGCTGCTAATCTCGATGGTCAACTGACCCGGCTTCACCTGGACGTAGTCAGACATCCAGCCATTTGCCGCGTAGAAGTCGTTCAGTATCTCGACGGCTCGAAACTGCTCGATGTGCGGCAAATTATCCTGACCGTTTGTGCCAGAATCTGTTGAGTTGTTTGTCGTCATGCAATCTCCTCAACCAGGTGCTTTTTTTCAACTATTGCCCATCGACACCGTTGGTGAGCTACTGCCGGGTCAGGAAGTCGTTAAGCGCAATACCAATTCCAATGCGCTCATTCTTGTAGTTGTAGTCGATCAGGGATTCCCCGTAGCCGTTGTAATAGAGTGCATAGACGCGGAAGACCCGGCTGATCGGGTAGCTCCAGGTGACTTCATAACTGGTCTCCTGAGTTCCGGGTCGTAACATTGCGGTAAATGTGTTGCGATTCGGTGTCCAGACCGCGCGAACGTCGCCATAGCCATAGAAGCGATGCATGCCCGGATTGTTATCGTCCTCGTCGTCTTCGGGAATGCGCCACCAGGCGCGGCCGAATACGGTCAGATTGTCGGTCAGCTGTAGTGCTGCCCTGCCCATCACGCGATTCCAGCTCCGCGACAGCGGCTCCGCACGACCATTGGACTCGTGATTGAGACTCAGGTCCCAGCCGAGGAAGCCGACGCCCAGGAGATCTCGATTAGTGACTTTGCGTACGAAGAGTTCGGGTTGGTAGTTGGTTTCCCGGAACGGTGCCGAAAAATCGTCGTTGAACAACTGCCAATAGGACTTCGTTGTGTAGCCGAAAAAGCCATCAATATCGCTGCCGAACATGTTGCGCCAGATCGGCACCTTGACGCTGAATTGGAACACCATCTCGCTGTCGTCCAGTTGGGCATTCGGCTCCAGTGGCAGGAACGGTGCGACATTCGGCTCGTCAACCGCCGACCACATGATGTAACTCGGCTGATGTGCAGTGATCGTGAATGGCCGGTCTGCGTCGATATCCTCGGCCGCCAATCGCTCTGCAAGTACGCTTTGTTCATAGACGGGAACCGCTTTCGTCGCTGGCTGGGCCTCTGCTGCTGACGGCCGCTCCCGACACAGCGTACGCAGCTCGCCAACAGTTGTTGAATCGTCGGCATCAGCCAGAACCTCGGTTAGGCACTGCGTGTTGACGGCCTGGGCAGCAGCACCCAGGGAAACAGCCAGGCTGAATACGGCAGTTGCGATCGTTACGAAAAGGACATGTCGTTTAGCCATCTTTCCCCACCTCGCCTGATTTTAAGACCAAGTCTAACAGTATGGTCACATTGAAATTTGTCGAAAATCGGACATCGACCTTAGGTAGACGCAAGTACCATCATAGCCTCAGAGTCACACCGCTCACCCACGGTTTCTACCTATGGTGGATGGTGGTTCCCGAGAGCATCAACTGGATAGGGGATAGTAGGCCAAACGCTTAGATCGGACTCTGGTCGGAATTTTCTGCTCAGATCGCGTTGGTTAAGGGGGGGCACGATGAAGTGGGGAGTTCCAATTTCAGTGTTGGCGTTTCTCTTGTTTACGTGCGGAGTGGGCAGCGTTTGTGCGCAGGAAACGCCGAGTCTCGAGCAGTCATCAACCTGGCGGATCGAGTTCGCGAACGACGCGGTATTCGATTCCGACAACCAGTTCACGAACGGCTTTGCGCTGCAGAAGCATAGCGCCCTCGCCCCGAGTCTCGAGGAGACAGGTGGCACAGCTGCTTTCGGTAAGGCGCTTGCTCGGGTCTTCCTGCCGAACGCGGACGGCCTGAATTACCGGGAGGCCTGGTCATTCGGACAGAACATGCAAACGCCGGAAGATAAAGAGAGCCCGGACCTGGTTCTCGATGACGTCCCGTACCTGGGCATGCTGGCGTGGTCGAGCTCCTTCATCGCGTTTGACGACCGGCGCTTGACAGGCTTCGGTTGGCTGGTCGGTGTAGTGGGCCCGGCGTCGTTGGCCGAGGGCGTGCAGAAAGCGGTGCACAAGATTACTCCGGGCACGGATCCGCTGGGCTGGGCCAACCAGCTCGACAACGAGCCGGTCCTGAGTCTTATCTACACCAGGAAACGCAAGATCTGGAGAGGCCGTAATTTCGACGCTGCGCTGGCATTTAACGGCAGTCTTTCGAATTTCATTACTTACGGCGAGCTGGCCGTAGAGATGCGGCTCGGTCGCCTGCCGCAGGGTTTCACCTATGTCCCTGATCCGATCGGGCACGGCCTGCACTACCAGGCTTCGCTCCCCAGGGACAGCGGGACCGCCTTCTACGTGTCGTTCATCGCACGTGGTACCGGGCTTGCCGTCGACATGCTGCGTGAAGGCAATACGTTCGTGAATGACAATCCATGGACCGAACTGAACACGATCGAACCAGAAGACTTCGTTGCCCAGGGATTCCTGGTTCTGAACCTGGAGCGCCCGGAGTGGGCGCTCCGCATGTCATTCTGGAAAACGACCGATACCGTCAAGAAGGAGTCCCTGACGCCGAGGGGAGACTCCGAAAATGAAGGGGGTACAATCACCTTCGAGTGGCGATTTTGACCTGATCGGAGGATAGGAAATGTGTCGTTGGCTTGCTTACTCAGGATCCCCCGTACTGCTCGAGGAGCTCCTGCTCAAACCTGATCATTCGCTGATTGACCAAAGCCTGCATTCCAAGCTCGGCGCAACGACGACTAACGGGGATGGTTTCGGGCTCGGCTGGTACGGTGCGGAGGAGACTCCGGGCGTCTTCCACAGCGTCGAGCCGGCCTGGAATGATCACAACCTCAGGGAACTTGCGCAGCACCTGACATCACCGCTGGTATTCGCCCATATTCGCGCGTCGACCGGCAGTGCAGTCCAGCAAACGAACTGCCATCCGTTCCGGTACGGCCGCTGGCTCTGGATGCACAATGGCGCGATACGAGAGTTCAGTTCGGTCAAGCGCGACCTGGCGTTCGCCGTTGATCCCTCGCTGTACCCGTTGATTGAGGGTTCCACGGACACGGAGCTGTTTTTCTACCTGGCACTGAGCCTGGGCCTGCAAGACGATCCGCCGGCAGCCGTCGCACGTGCGGTTGGATTGATCGAGGCAGCCGGGCATGCGCATGGAATCGAACATCCCATCATGATGACGGTGGCGACCACCGACGGTGCGAGCCTGTGGGTGTTCCGTTACTCCAGCGAACGAAATTCCCGCTCGCTTTTTTTCAGCACCGACGTCGAGACCCTGCGTGCCCAATACCCGGATCACCCCGTGTTGCACAAGCTATCTGCCGAGTCGCGGCTGGTTGTCTCGGAGCCGCTTGGGGATCTCGCTGGCGTCTGGAACGAGATGCCGGAAGCCAGCTGCAGCATCGTGCTGCAGGGTGAGCACAAACTGCGCCCATTCACGCCGCAACCCGCGTGACGCGCAAGGGAGCTGAAGTCGGCCGGCAGTGGCTTACCTGCCAGCGGCATCCCTGAGCTTCTTCTTTTCCTCAGTAATGATGTCTATGATCTTCTTTGTCTCCTCCGGCCCGATGCGGTCGATAGCCTTGCCGAGGGAGTTGTAGTAGGCCACTAGCAGGCTCCGCATTTTGTGGAAACCTTGCTCATTCTTGCGACCGCATACCGATGCATCATTCTTCAGTACCCGTTCGATGACACCGGGTTCGCGCAACTTCACGCCACACGCAATAGCTAATGGTAAAAGCTCATCGGCGATGGCTTGGAAGTGCCGTTCCCACTGTGGATTCAGGTCGTCTGTCATTTCAATTCAGCTTGCCGGGAAACGTAATAAGCAAAATACCACACGTATCCCGAGATGTTCGTTGTAGAAAGAGCGCCGGCGAGAGATCATCCTGTATCGGCCGGAAAACGTAATACAATCGGTATGACGAGCTTTCCCGAACGACTGCTATTTACACCTCGTGACTGAGCACGCAAAGGGCCAACGCGATAGGGGCGAACTTCACGGACTTCCGGAACGGAGTCGCGCGCTCCTATCCGATATATGGCGCTTCGTGTTTCACAGGCCAACTATCCCGACGCTAATGGAGCACACGTCCGATGCAGTGCGAGAGGACTACGAACATCGTATCAGGCAACGCCTCGGGCTCAGCGTCTCCGAGTACGCGATTCTGAATATCCACAAAATCGGCATCGCTGCCCCGGCCAGCTATGTTTTTGAGGAACTCATGGACTGGGACGCAGTGCTGCGTTGCTGGCCCGGACACATCGCGACGTTGGAGCGGGTCAACGAAGGATTTGAACACCTGCACGTTTACCTGCTTGGCCGAAAGAAGAGGTTTCTCGGCCTCAAGTACGATCTGTTCGGTTTGAACGTCGTCCCGCTATTTACGATGAAGGCGATCAAGGCGCAGCGTGTGCCGGACACGTCAGAACTCGACAATGCGAGGTACCTGCTCTACGAATGCAGTGGCGGCTATCCCGTAGGAGTGTTTTGTAATTATGTGCGCTCGTCGATCGATGAAATGGGAGAGATAGAACGGTCACAGGTCTTCATGGCGGTCGGCTTCAACTTCTACGGCAAGAAGAACTGGCCAGAAACCCACATCGTCAACACAGCCTGGGAGCGCATCCATAATCGGGTGACAGCGAATATCCTGAACAGGTTCAAGCGGCTGTGCGAGATCAGATTTCAGGCAGACGTTGAGGCACTCGAGGTGATCGATACGAAGACGGCCGAAACACGAACAAACTCAGTAACAGACTGAATGTCGTCTTTCGGCCGGCAACGGTATTTCGTTCGCGCCCTAGTCGTGGTCCTCGTGACACATCATGCACTCCATGTGCCCCTGCTGGTCCCACTTACGCGCCCTTTGGGTTTCGGTGGCGGGCCCATGGCATCTGATGCAATGCTCAGTTTCATCTGACTGATTCCAGGACGGTGCAACCCAGTTACCTGCGAAAAATTCGTTCAGTCCGAGTGTCACCGTATAGGCCACTTCACCTGCCACCTTTGCGCAACGTTCGATCTTGTCTTCAGTTTTGATTTCCACGCCTGCCTCATGTACCCACTTCGATACGGACGTATGGCAAAGCGGTGACATGGCTTTGACCTGTATCTGGTCGGGAATCGGCGAAATGTCGTCGAATCGTTTAGGCGGGAATTCCTGTTCGGCGTACCACCAGAACAGCCGGTCGACGATCTGGCTATTTTGCAGGATATGGTCGCGCTCCTCGCCGAAGGTGACCATGTTGATAATCGTGGAGGCGCCAGCCAGTGCACCGCACAGGGTGCCGTGACCGCCAAAGCCAGACGCAGCATGCGCCATCATCATGTCGGGCAGCGTTGTCCACGGATGTCCGACCTCCTCCTTCAGCAAACTGAGTAAGCTCAGGAAAGACGCCGTGCCACAGCCGCCGCGGCCCTTTGTCCGGTCCTTGTAAAGACGATACGCGCGCCGCCCGGCGTCCAGCGGCTCGAGCGTCGTCCATGGCCATGGAAGCGGTATCGCCTCGAAAGACGATTCGGGGTTCGCCGCCTGACTAACGCCGGTCGCAACGCTTCCGGCAACCCCGCCTGCAAGCAAAGCCGCCGATGCTGTTAACAGGTCGCGTCTGGGCCAAACCTTTGTTCCTGGTTGGTGCGTAGTCATTTTGACCTCCAATGAGAGCAGCCCGAACGGGTGGCCCCGGTTCTCCGGTTTTGGAAGTCGATGCAGCCTGGTTCGCCTGCTCGTATACGATCCAGCTGACAACCGGAACCATCGAAACGACTATCGATCCGTGGTACGCCAGTTTCAATACGTTTGTTCCGAAGGCAGGAACCTGCAACGGCATCGAAGCAGGCGGTATGTCATCGGCGACTTAGCTCGACGGTCACATACCGCTCTCGATCGCCGCCACAGCCTCCTCGACGGAGTCGGTCAACGTGAAGAGTTCGCGGTCCGATTCGGCGATGGTTCCCTCTCGAATCATGGAGCCCGTGGAAAACTCCCGGAACGGCTCCCAGAAATCGCATCCCATCGCGATGATGGGGAAGCGCTCGATTTTACCGGTCTGGATCAGGGTTGCCGTCTCGAAAACCTCGTCAAGCGTTCCCAATCCGCCGGGCATGACCACGAAGGCCTGGGAGTATTTCACCAGCATCACTTTGCGAACGAAGAAGTACTCGAACTCCACGAAGCGATCAAGGTAGGGGTTCGGCTCCTGCTCTGTGGGCAACTCGATGTTGCAACCGATACTCACCCCCCCACCTTCCCGCGCGCCGCGGTTGGCGGCTTCCATGATCCCGGGCCCGCCGCCCGTCATCACGGCAATGCCGCGTTCGGCCAGCGCCCGCCCGAGAGCGCGGGCCAGCTCGTAGTAGGGGTGGTCTTCCTTGAACCGCGCGGAGCCGAATACCGTGACGCACTGGCCGAGGCCGCCCAGGTTCTCGAACCCGCGTACGAACTCGAGAAACACGCGGCCGGCCGTGGCCAGCTCGCTGGGGTTGTCGCGGCTCCCGATCAGGAACTGCTTTTCCTCATCAGGATGCGGCTGGTTCAGGTCGGCTTGGGTTCCGGATTCATCCAGGGTCATCTATGGTTCCTCACGGGCCATTTTCGATATCAAAAAGAATAGCGCATGCCGAGACCGACGCCATCATCCTCGAACTGACTCTGGGGCCCGCTAATGCTCGACGAATCAATTCGAATATCCAGGTACAAGCTCGTCTGTTCGCCCCACCAATAAATGGCGCCCAGAGCAAAGAACTGGCGGTGGAATTCGTCCCCGGCGTACAGGTCTGCGTAACGGCCTTTGGCTTCCAGGGAGTTGTAGAGTATGTAAGGCATAAAGCGACTGTTCCCGCGGTATGACGCGAACACTTCGATGCCCGTCGACTCCGGCATCAATCGACCGAGATTGTCGACCTCATGGAAATCAGCATCGGCGTACATTGCGGCAAAGTAGATGCCGTCTGCATATTCGCCGTATGCATAGCCGATTGCGGCAATCCGATCGTCTCTCTCGATACTGCCGCCAATCTCGAGCGTCCCGACAAACGTGCCCCGGTTAAACGCGACCGCGACAAAGTGATCTTCGAGAAACTTGTATGACAGCGTTGCTCCTTCCGTCGAATCGTATTTGACTTCCGTGATGCGCCCGGCCGGGGTGGTGGGCAGGTCGAACTCGTCAATTTCGTCGCTCGATGTTTGCTGCTGGGTCTGCAGCGCGAGAGAGACATTACCCCATTGGTTGCGGTACTGGATCGCCTGCTCTGCCCGGCCTGTACCCGACAGACCTCCGTCGCCATTGAAATTGTAGACGCCAGAGGCCGCGCCGCCCCAGGTACGTCCCCAGTCTGTGATTCCCGCGAGGTCGTAGTACGCGCCCCATTGCTTGCCTAATGTCAACTGTCCCCACCGGGCATGCTTCACACCCAGGTAGCCGAGGCGCAGGTTCAGCAGATCGGTCCGACGGGTCTGGAAAGTATCGCCGCCAGCGAAAGCGATGCTCGTTCGCCCGACCATGTTGATGCCCGTTTCGTACGTTGCGATGGCCTCCCAGCCATCCCCCATGTCGCGCGCGAAGTTGAGGTTGAGCCGGCTGACACCATCGACGAGTTCGGTCTGATCCTGTGTATGGACCGCACGGATGTCGAACCAGCCCTTCATTCTGACTATGTTGTCATTGGCATCATGGAGGGTGATTTCTGCATACGCTGTCGCAGACAGTAACAGTGCAAGTACAAACGCAATTAGAAATTTCATTAGCGAATCACGTATAGCAGTTGGCGGACGCCCTTGTATATCCGAAATTCGTCAACTGCTCCCGCGCCTGCTTCGACTAATAAGGATAATCAGCGCGACGACAAACAGCAGGCCGATCAGGATATTCAGCGCCGAACGGACCTGGGGGTTCGGAAAGTCGAATCCCTCACCGACCGACGCGAGCGGATCCTCGTTGCCCGCGTACTGATAAAGCCTGACATCGCGAATCGTCACCGTGCCCGCTGCTGGCAAATACAGCTCGAGCGTCAGCTTGCCGGGCCCCACTGGCGCAGCGCCAGCCTGATCGCCCTGATTCGTATAGAACGGCAGAATAAACGGTCGCCAGTTCGAGCTACCTGAAATCTTGCCCATGGGTCCCGACGGCTCCAGGCCCTTGGTAAAAAAGACGCCCTTATCGCCGAAATCATTATTCATTTGCAGGTAGGCGTCGCCTTCCACGCTGTCATAACGAATCTTGCCTTTGAGCGCGTATACCGACGAGCTGATTTTGGGCTGGGGAATTACAGCAAGCAGGTGTCGCTGCTTGCCTGCTACGGCCTCGAGCGTCAGCGGCTCCGCAAAGAACGACACACCCCAGATCTGCTCTGCAGCCTGAACGGCTGAGAGAAACAACAACGATGAAAATAATGCGAGTAAGCAGCGTGCGGCTAAATCATGTTTGAACATCGTCTTCAGATTAGCATGTAGTTGGGCTGGCATGGCACCGGCAATTTAGCCTCGGCTGGTCGCCGGGAAAAGGTACGCGAAACTACCTATTCGCAAAACATCTAAATTAGAATTTTCTAATGTATAGTACGCGCATCCGGGTTCGTTAGCTCAATACTGGGAGATAAAGATGAAGTTCGGACCTCGTTGGCCGCCGGTGCCCGCCGGTATTCTCATCGGGATCAGCATGTTGCTTGCCTTTGTCATCGCCGGGCGCGGTATCGGCGCGAGTGGCGCGATGACGCGACTGGTCGCGTGGGTTCAGCACTTTCTCGCACCGGTGGCGACTGAGCAAAGCCCGTACTTCGGCAAGTATTTCGCCGATGGCGCACACCCACTGAATGACTACGTTGTATTCCTGCTGATCGGATTGTTGATCGGCAGTTTCGTCGCTGCCTGGCTTGCCGGTCGCCTGCGGGTCGAGGTCCTGCGCGGACCGCGCAGCTCGATCGGCTACCGCTTGTCGCTGGCCCTCGGCGGAGGCGTGATCGCCGGCTTCGCGGCCCGGCTCGCCCGAGGCTGCACGAGCGGCCAGGGCCTGGTAGGAGGCGCCGAACTGTCCGTCGGCGCGTGGGCTTTCCTGATCTGTATTTTCATCGGCGGC
>Ga0070727_10001162_pt1 | contig 28776 bp, 27 predicted proteins | sample tdAd472_FD_66722 | JGI IMG/M metagenome (GOLD analysis project Ga0070727, IMG submission 66722) | Marine sediment microbial communities from the Atlantic coast under amendment with organic carbon and nitrate - tdAd47.2 | ecosystem: Environmental > Aquatic > Marine > Coastal > Sediment | place...
GCGGTTGTTTTCCGCTTCGCAGTCTTGCGCTTGGCGGTCTTCTTCTTAGCAGTTTTTCTCTTGGCTGCCATGATACCCTCCGTAAGCTCTAAAAGGCCGCGAACAGCCGCGACCGATTTTTCAAACATTTTTCTTTCGCTGGCGTTGAGCGTTATTTCAATTACTCGCTCCACTCCCTTGTCGCCAATTACAACGGGAACCCCAACATAGATTCCCTGGATGCCGTATTCCCCGTTTAGCCTTGCGGCACAGGGGAACACGCGCTTCCTATCCCTGAGATATGCTTCGGCCATGGCAATGGCCGATGAGGCAGGCGCATAAAACGCAGACCCTGTTTTCAAGAGTCCGACAATTTCGGCGCCACCCTCTCTTGTCCGCTTAACAATTTGGTCGAGACGCTTCTTTGTCGTCCATCCCATTTTGACAAGATCGGGAAGTGGTATTCCCGAAACCGTCGAATAACGGACCAATGGAACCATTGTGTCTCCGTGTCCACCAAGGACAAAGGCGGAGACGTCCTCAACCGACACATCGAATTCTTCGGCGAGGAAATAACGAAAACGGGCAGAATCCAAAACGCCCGCCATGCCGACCACTTTTTCTGGCGGCAAACCGCTTACTCTTTGCATCAGCCCCACCATCGCATCGAGCGGATTGGTGATGACGATGACAAAGGCTTTCGGGCAGTGCTTTTTGATTCCCTCGGCAACGTTCGAGATGATCTGTGCGTTGATCTGAATTAGATCGTCTCGGCTCATGCCCGGCTTGCGTGCGATCCCCGCTGTGACGATGACAACGTTTGCGCCGGCGATGGCTTTGTAATCGGTTGCTCCGGAGAGCGCGGCATCGAAGCCCTCGACGGGCGAGGACTGCGCGAGGTCCAGCGCTTTGCCGCTGGGGACGCCTTCTACGATGTCGAATAGAACAATGTCGCCGAGCTGTTTAAGCCCAGCTAGGTGGGCGAGAGTGCCCCCAATGTTGCCCGCACCGATGAGTGCAATTTTGTTTCGTGCCATGTTGAATCCTGAATCGAACGCGAGCCGGAAACCGGCTCAGCGATCCGTTCGAATCAATTCCTTTTCAGAACAGCGGCACATATTAAGCATACTAAGAAGGGGATTTACCTCGAACAACAAGTTTCTGCAAGCATTAGTGCAATCCTTTCGAAAATTCGTTTCGAAACTATTTACGAAAAATGCGTGCCGTTATTGTTCGTCGAGATCGAGTCCGACATCAATTGCGGGTGCGGAGTGCGTAATTCTTCCGACCGAAACAAAGTCGATTCCCGTTTCTGCAATTGCGCGAACGGTTTCGAGAGAAACGCTTCCGGACGCCTCTAATTTGGCTTTCCCGGAAGCGCTGGAAACCGCGCTACGCAAGGCTTTCAGGCTCATATTGTCCAACAGCAAAATGTCGGCGCCAGCGGCAAGCGCGTCCGCCACATGCGTTCCATTTTCGCATTCCACTTCGATGGAATCATGCCCCGCTTCCCGGGCGCGGCGCACCGCTTCGCCGAGGCCGCCGGCGATGGCAAGATGGTTGTCTTTGATCAAAATGCCGCTCGCCAGGTCGGGGCGATGATTTTCGGCGCCACCGAGGCCGGTGGCGTATTTTTCGGCCCGACGCAGCCCCGGAAGCGTTTTTCGGGTATCGCGAAGCGAAACGCCCGTTCCTGCGATCGCATTTACGTAAGCACGGGTAAGCGTTGCTACGCCGGACAGGTGCTGCACGACGTTCAACGCGCCGCGTTCCGCGGCAAGCAGGCCGCGGGCGTCACCGGAAATGCGGGCAAGAACGCCGCCCGCCGGCACTTCTTCTCCCTCGGCCACGCAAAGCGCGATCGAGGCTTTCGGCGCCATTTGGCGGAAAATGGCCGCCGCAATGGGCATGCCGGCGATCACCGCGTCCTCGCGGGTGGTCATTTTCAGCCGCAGCACCGCGTCTTTTGGGACGATGGCGAGGCTGGTCACGTCGTTTGCAGCGGCGTCCTCGGCAAGGACGCGGTCCGCGATTTCCGCGATTTCCTGGTTGGTTAGGGTCATTGGGGGGACGGCGGCAAAATTTAGCCGGTCGCGCGCAGTTTTGCGGGCTCGGGCAGAGGGGACATTTCAAGCATGCGTTCGATGGGCTGAAGGGCCGCCTGGCGCAACGCTTCGGGGATTTCCACCGCCGGCGCCAAATTGGCCAATGCCAAATAAAGCTTTTCCATCGTGTTCAGGGCCATGAACGGACAAATCGCGCAGGAACAGCCCTCGTCCATGCCGGGGGCGGGGAGGAATTCCTTGTGGGGCGCCCGTTTCTTCATCTCATGCAGGATGCCGGGTTCCGTCGCGACGATGAAGGTCTTGGCGGGCTCGTCTTCTACGAAGCGAATGAGCGAGGAAGTCGACCCCACATGGTCCGCGTGGTTGAGGATCGCTTCCGGGCATTCCGGATGGGCGGCGATCCGGGCGTCCGGGTGATGGGCTTTCAGCCGCACCAGCTCGCGCTCGGAGAATTGCTCATGGACGATGCAGGTTCCCGGCCAAAGCAGCATGTCGCGGCCCGTTTTGCGGTTGAGATAGGCGCCAAGATGGCGATCCGGCGCAAACAGGATCGGCTGGTCTTGCGGCAATTGCCGGATGATGGTCTCGGCGTTGGAAGAGGTCACGATGATGTCGGAAAGCGCCTTTACCTCGGCCGAACAGTTGATATAGGTCAGCGCCACATGGTTTGGGTGGGCCTCGCGAAATTCGCGGAAGGCGTCCGGCGGGCAGGACGTTTCCAGCGAACAGCCGGCCTCGGCGTCCGGCAACAGCACGGTGCGGGTGGGGTTCAAGATTTTGGCGACCTCGGCCATGAAGCGCACGCCACAAAACAAGATGACGTCCGCATCCGTCGCCGCCGCCCGGCGCGAAAGGTCGAGGCTGTCGCCCACAAAATCGGCGAGGTCCTGGATTTCGGCGTCTTGATAATAATGGGCCAGGATGACGGCGTTGCGCTCGCGGCGCAGCCGCGCGATCCCGGCCTCAAGGTCGAGGGTCGGGTCGAGGCCGGTTTCCGTCAGCGCCCCTGGCGCCGGATAGACGATATGGTCGATCATTTCTTCCACCGCCGGTTTTCCGGCTGGATGCCCTGTCGTTAAAAGCAGGTGTGAATTGTTCCTAGCTTTGCCGGTGGCGAAAGGCCTTGCCGGCGGATTTTAACCTAACCTAGGAAGGCAAAGGCTCAATTTCACCATTTTTCCGGAGATTCGCCCTTTCTGCAAGGCTTTCCAGGGCCTCCGTCGTCGCCGCCGTTTCGTTGCGCACCAGATGGGGCCGCGCAAGATAGGTCTCCGATTGCATCTCCAGCAGGCGCGAGGCGGTTCGGCGAAACTCAAAGGCGCCCTCGCCCGTGGCGTAAAGCGCCTCCGGCGCGGCGGCCGCGCTTGCGATCAGCTTGACCTTGTGTTCGTAAAGCGCGTCGATCAGCGTGACGAAACGTTTTGCCTCGTTGCGCTTTTCTGGACCGAGGTGGGGGATCCCATCGAGGATCACCGTATGAAACTGGTTGGCGATTTCCAGATAGTCGGCGGCGCCCAAGGGCTGTTCGCAAAGCTCGGCGAAGGAAAAGCGGGCGACGCCTCGGGCGGCGCGGCGCACGAGGACTTCGCGGCCTTGGACGAGAAGGGTTTCCGGATGGGCGCGGCTTTCCATCGTCAGCCGCGCGAAGGCCCGGTCCAGGGCCGCCTCCGCCTCCGTGCCCATCTGGTAGGCGCTAAGATCGCGAAGCAGCCGCAGCCGGTAATCCGTGTCGCCGGCAAGCTCGAAGACCGTTAGCTTGTCTTTCAAAAGGGCGATGAAGGGGAGAAAGCTCTCGCGCTGCAGGCCGTCTTTGTACAAATCGTCCGGGGGCCGGTTCGACGTGGCGACGATGACGACCCCTTCCTGGAAGAGAGATTCGAAAAGGCGGCCCAGGATCATCGCATCGGCGATGTCGAGGACTTGCAGCTCGTCGAAGCAAAGCAGCCGGGCGCGCTTGGCGATCCGGGCCGCGACCTGGGGCAGCGGGTCTTTTGCCTTCGGGCTTTTCGCCGTTGCCTGCCGCCAGCTGTGAAGCTCGGCATGGATTTCGAGCATGAATTCGTGGAAATGGACGCGGCGTTTCCGCCGCACCGGGGCGGCGTCGAAGAAGAGGTCCATCAGCATCGATTTTCCCCGCCCGACATCGCCATATAGATAGAGGCCCTTCGGCGGTGCGGCGGTGCGGCGGTGCGGCCATTTGCGCCACCCGGCCCCCCACTGGCGGGGGCGCGTGGCGTGCAGCGCCTTGGCGAGGGCGTCGAAGGCCTCGACGGCGGCGCGCTGGGCCGCGTCCGGCGCGATGGCCCCGGCGTTCGTTTCGCGGCAATAGATGGCAAGCGGCCCGGCCGGCATGGGGAAGCCTCGTTGACGAAAAAGCCTGGGAGACGTTAGCGCCGGGCGACCAACAATTTCTTAACTTCGCCGATGGCTTTCGCCGGGTTCAGGCCTTTCGGGCAGGTCTTCGTGCAATTCATGATGGTATGGCAGCGATAGAGGCGGAAGGGGTCTTCCAGCTCGTCCAGCCGCTCGCCGGTGGCTTCGTCGCGGCTGTCGACGATCCAGCGATAGGCGTTCATCAGAACCGCCGGACCGAGATAGCGGTCCTGGTTCCACCAATAGCTGGGGCAGCTTGTCGAGCAGCAAAAACAGAGAACGCATTCCCAAAGGCCATCCAGCTTTGCCCGGTCCTCGCGGCTTTGAAGGCGTTCCCCGTTCGACGGCGGCGGCGTGTCGGAACGCAGCCAAGGTTCGACGGAGGCGTATTGTGCGAAGACATGGGTCAAGTCCGGCACCAAATCCTTCACGACTTCCATATGGGGCAGCGGATGGACCTTGGCGTCGCCCTTGATGTCTTCGATCGGGTGCAGGCAGGCAAGGGTGTTGACGCCGTCAATGTTCATCGCGCAACTGCCGCAGATGCCTTCGCGGCAGGAGCGGCGGAAGGTCAAGGTGGGGTCGACTTCGTTCTTGATCTTGATCAGGGCGTCCAGAACCATCGGCCCGCATTTGTCCAGATCCACCTCGTAATGGTCGAGGCGCGGGGTTTCGTCCGCGTCCGGGTCCCAGCGATAGACGCGGAACGTCTTGACGCGTTCGGCCTCGGCCGGCGCCTTGTGGGTCTTTCCTTTGCCGACTTTTGAATTTTTCGGCAGTGTAAATTCCACCATCGTCTTTCCTTATGCCCGCTGCCTAATAAACGCGTTCCTTGGGCGGGATCGTTTCGATTTCGTCCGTCAGCGTTTCCGTGTGCACAGGACGATAGTCGAGGCGAACCTTCCCGTCCGGGTCGACATAGGCAAGGGTGTGCTTCATCCAGTTTTCATCGTCGCGTGTCGGATAATCTTCCCGCGCATGGGCGCCGCGGCTTTCGGGCCGGGCTTTCGCACCATGAATCGTTGCGCGCGCCTGTATGAGCAGGTTTTCAAGCTCCAGCGTTTCGACAAGGTCCGAATTCCAAATGAGAGAATGATCGGCCACCGAAACGTCGGCAATGGTTTTGGCGATGCTGTCGACTTTCTGCGCGCCTTCTTCCAGAACCTCGGCGTTGCGGAAAACGGCGCAATTCGATTGCATCGCTTTTTGCATGTTGAGGCGAATGGCGGAGGTTTTCAGCGACCCCTTCGCATGGCGGAACTTGTCCAGCCGTGCCAGGGCGGCATCGCCCGCGTCTTTTGGCAACGGCGCGTGGGTGGCGTCTTTCTTCACAAGCTCGGCGGCCCGAAGCGCCGCCGCGCGTCCGAACACGACGATGTCGACAAGGGAGTTGCAGCCCAGGCGGTTCGCGCCATGAACCGAAACGGAAGCCGTTTCGCCGATCGCCATCAATCCCGGGCAGACCGCGTCCGGATTTTCTTTCGTCGGCCGCAGCACTTCGCCGTGATAATTGGTCGGCACGCCGCCCATGTTGTAATGCACCGTCGGCAGAACCGGAATCGGTTCCTTCGTGACGTCCACGCCGGCAAAGACTTTTGCCGTTTCCGAGATGCCGGGCAGGCGTTCTTGCAGCAGCGACGCGTCCAGATGTTCGAGATGAAGATTGATGTGATCGTTTTCTTCACCGATGCCGCGTCCTTCGCGAATTTCGACCGTCATCGAACGGCTGACAACGTCGCGCGACGCCAAATCCTTCGCCGTCGGCGCGTAGCGTTCCATAAAGCGCTCGCCCTCGGCGTTGGTGAGGTAGCCGCCTTCGCCGCGCGCGCCTTCCGTAATCAGGCAGCCGGCGCCATAGATGCCGGTCGGGTGGAACTGGACGAATTCCATGTCCTGGAGCGGCAGGCCGCTTTGCGCGGCCATGGCATTGCCGTCACCGGTGCAGGTGTGGGCCGACGTGCAGGAGAAAAAGGCGCGGCCATAGCCCCCCGTCGCCAACACGGTGACGTGGGCGCGGAAGCGATGGATTTTGCCGTCGTCGAGGCACCAGGCAAGCAGGCCGCGGCAGGCGCCGTCGGCATCGTGGATGAGGCCAAGGGCAAAATATTCGTTGTAGAACTCGGCCTTGTGCTTGAGGCTTTGCTGATAAAGCGTGTGCAGAATGGCATGGCCGGTGCGGTCGGCGGCGGCGCAGGCCCGGTGCGCCATCTTCTCGCCGAAATTGAGCGTATGGCCGCCAAAAGGCCGCTGATAGATTTTGCCTTCGGGCGTGCGCGAGAAGGGCACGCCGAAATGTTCCAGTTCCAGCACGGCCGGAATCGCGTTGCGGCACATATATTCGATCGCGTCCTGATCGCCCAGCCAGTCCGATCCCTTGACGGTGTCGTACATGTGGAAGCGCCAGTCGTCTTCCATGACGTTGCCAAGGGCGGCGCCGATGCCGCCCTGGGCTGCGACGGTATGGCTGCGCGTCGGATAGACCTTCGAGACGCAGGCCGTCTTGAGGCCGGCCGCCGTCATGCCGAGGGTGGCGCGTAGGCCGGCGCCGCCGGCGCCAACGACGACGGCGTCATAGGTGTGGTCGATGATGTCGTAGGCAGCCATTTTTTCTAGCCCTGAAACGCAATCTTGAGAACGCCGAAGACGGCGGCTGCCCCGAGAAGGAGGCAGGCGAATTTGACGCAAAGGATGGCGGCGATTTTTGCCCCTTCGTGATGCACATAGTCTTCCAGCACGACCTGAAGGCCGAGCTGGGCGTGGTAAAATCCCGTCGCCAGCAAGAGAACGAGCAGCACCGCCGTTACCGGCGATCCGATCCAGGCGATCGCGGCGCCGTGCTCGGCCCCGATAACGGAGAGCAGCCCGGCGGCGAACCAAAGGGTCAGGGGGATGAGCGCGATGGCCGTGACGCGCTGGGCCCACCAATGGCCGGTGCCTTCCTTGGCGGAACCAAGGCCGCGCACCCGGCCCAAGGGCGAGCGCATGCTCATAGGCTTATCCCGAGTTGCCCGGTGCCGATCAGCCAGGCCAGCAGCGTCAGCGTTGCCGCAACGATCAACGCAAGGCCGCCGCTGATCGAAACCTGGCCGGGCGCGAAACCGAAGCCGGCATCCCACACCAGGTGGCGCACGCCGTTCGCCAAATGATAGAAAAGCGCGGCCGTCCAGCCGAGCATCAACAGCCGTCCGGCCCAGGAATCGCTAAAGGCCTGAACGGCCGCAAAGGCCTCCGGCCCTTGGGCGGCGGCCAGGATCCAAAAAACCAGGTGGAGCGTGCCAAGCGCCAGCGCAATGCCGGTAAAACGGTGCAGAATCGAGAGAACCGACGTGATTTGCGGCCGGTAAATCTGCAGATGGGGTGAAAGCGGGCGTTTCCCCATGGGGTGTCCGGTGCCTCGTGGAAAATCAGGGCGATTGCGTGGTTGCGCTGCACTGCAAGATGTAGCCTGCCGCCTCGGCGGAAGTCAACTTTTTGGAAAGATAGACCTTTCCACGGGTTAGCGCGGCAGCAGGACGGTGTAATCCAGGTCGAGAATGACCGACGGGTCGTATTTTCCGTCCGCGCCCTTATAGGGGAAATCGGCGCAGGGGCGGTCCTTGGTGGCGACGGTTCGCAGCCGAAGCGCGCCCAGGCTGTCCCAGCCCTTGATCGGCTCTTTTTCCAGGACTTCCGTCCAGGCATAGACCGTGTCGCCGGCAAAACAGGGGGCGACATGGCTGCCGCCATTGATGGCGGCGATGCGAAAGGCGTTGCCGAGGCCGTTGAAGCTCAGGCTGCGGGCGAGGCTGATGATATGGCCGCCATAGACGATGCGGCGTCCGAAACGCCCCTTGCTTTCCGTGTGCTGATTGAAATGGACCCGGGCCGTGTTCTGATACAGCCGCGTCGCAAGGGCGTGCTCGGCCTCTTCGATGGTCATGCCGTCGACATGGTCGATTTTTTCGCCGACGGCATAGTCGTCGAAGCGGAACGCGGAGCCGGCAAGGGCGTTGTCGTAAAGGTTGAACTTGATTTCCGCCGGCAAGGTCAGTTGGGTCAGGGTCACTTTTTCAGGCAGGTCGGGAACGGTGGGCTCCACCGTGGGCGACGCGGGGTCGCGTTTTGGAATCATGACCCAGCGGATAAATTCCAGCACCGTCTGGCCACGCTGGTTGATGCCTTTTGAGCGGACATAGACGACGCCCGTCTTGCCGTTTGAATTTTCTTTCTTGCCGATGATCGTAGAGCGGGTCGAAAGCGTGTCGTCGGAAAAGGCCGGCACGCTGAAACGGCAATTCGCATAGCCTAGATTGGCAATTGCGTTGAGCGAGATGTCCGGCACGGTCTTGCCGAAGACGACATGAAAGACGAGCAGATCGTCAATCGGCGCGCGGCGATAGCCGACGCTGCGGGCAAACTGGTCCGACGATTGGACGGCGAAGCGCGAACCGTAAAGCGCCGTGTACAGGGCCACGTCCCCGGAGGTAACGGTTCTGGGGGTTGCGTGAACAATCTCCTGGCCGATTTCGAAATCTTCGAAAAAATTTCCCGCATTCGTTTTCGTCACGAGGCTGCTTCCTTCTCCATTTCCACAATGGCCGTTGCCATTTGCACGATGCGCTCCGCGTTTTGCACATGCAGGTTTTCAATCAGCTTGCCATCGACCACCACCACGCCCTTTCCTTCGGCCGCGGCCGCCTTGTGGGCTTCGATGATCTTGTGGGAGAAGGCGAGTTCTTCTTCCGAGGGCGCGAAGGTCGTGTTGGCGGCGCCGATCTGTTTCGGGTGGATCAGCGTCTTGCCGTCGAAGCCAAGTTCGGCGCCCTGTTGGCAGGCGGCGGCAAAGCCGTCTGCGTCGCCAAGGTCGAGATAGACGCCATCGACGATCGCCAGGCCATGAGCGCGGGCGGCCAGCAGGCAAAGGCCAAGGCTGGTCAGCATCGGCAGCCGCAGCGGCGTGTGGGCCGCCTGCAAATCCTTCGTAAGGTCGGACGTGCCCATGACAAAGCCGCCAAGCCGGGGGCTGGCGGCGGCAATTTCTTCGGCATGGAGGATGCCGGCAGGCGTTTCCATCATGCACCAGATGGCCAGGCTGTCCGGCGCGCCATTGGCTTCCAGGGTGGCTTGCGCGGCGTGGACCTCTGCGGCGTTGCTGATTTTCGGCAGCAGCACGCCGTGGGCGCCGCTGGTCGCGGCGGCAACGAGATCGGCCTCGCCCCAGGGCGTATCGGCGCCATTGACCCGAAGCAAAAGCTCGCGCTTGCCATAGCCGCCCTCTTTGAGGGCGGCCACGACCAGCTTGCGGCCTTCTTCCTTCGCGTCCGGCGCCACGGCGTCCTCGAGGTCGAGAATCAGGCCGTCGGCGGGCAGGCCGCGGGCCTTTTCAAGGGCGCGGGCGTTCGACCCCGGCATGTAAAGGACGCTGCGGCGCGGGCGGGCGGTTATAGGCGCGGTTTCGGACATGGGGAACCTCGGTCTGACGTCGGGAGGCGGCCGAGACTACCGAAAAGGCTTGGGGCGAGGCAAGCGGCATCGGCCACGCGCTTAAGCGCCTAGCCGAGATGCTCCCTGACCAAGGTTTCGGCGATCTGGACCGCGTTCAGGGCCGCCCCTTTGCGCAGATTGTCGGCGACGACCCAAAGGTTGAGGCCGTGCTCGACGGTGCTATCCGCGCGCACGCGCGAGACGAAGACCCTGTCCTCGCCGGCGCATTCCTGGGGCGTCACATAGCCTTCTTCCGTCCGGTAATCGACGACGCCGACACCGGGGAAGGCCTTCATGGCGGCGCGGGCGGCGTCCACGGTGATCGGCTTTTCAAACGCGACGTTCACGGCTTCCGCATGGCCGATAAAGACGGGCACGCGCACGCAGGTGGCCGTCAGCTGAATGGCGGGGTCCAGAATTTTCTGGGTCTCGGCCGCCATCTTCCGCTCTTCCTTCGTGTCGCCGTCGTCGAGAAAGACGTCGATTTGCGGGATCACGTTGAAGGCGATCTGCTTCGGGAACTCTTCTTTCTCGATCGGGCCGTTGACGAAGATGGCCCGCGTTTGGTTGAAAAGCTCGTCCATCGCCCCGCGACCGGCGCCGGAAACGGATTGATAGGTGGCAACGACGATCCGGCGAATTTTCGCCAAATCGTGCAGCGGCTTCAGCGCCAGCACCATCTGAATGGTCGAGCAGTTTGGATTGGCGATGATGCCGCGGGCGCGATAACCCGCAATCGCCTCGGGGTTGACCTCCGGCACGATCAGGGGCACGTCCGGCTCCATCCGGAACTGGGACGTGTTGTCGATGACGATGGCCCCAGCCGCCGCGGCCTTGGGCGCGTATTTTGCCGAAACGGCGGCGCCGGGCGAGAAAAGGGCAAGGTCGATGCCGGTGAAATCGAAGGTGTCGAGCGCCTGGACCTTCAGCTGCGCATTTTCGCCGAAAGACACCTCGCGGCCCTTTGAGGCGCTGGAGGCAAGGGCGACCACCTCGTCGGCGGGAAACGCGCGCTCGGCAAGGATTTGCAGCATTTCATGGCCAACGGCGCCGGTCGCGCCGACGACGGCGATGCGATATCCCATGGGTCGGTCCAAATTCGTTGGGTCAAGGGTGGGGAGTTAGATACGCGGCCCACCCCTTTTTTTCAAGCGGGCTTCAGGCGATGCCTTTGTCGAGGGCGCGCAGCAGGGCGTCTCCCATGACGGAGGTCGACACTTTCGCCATGCCCGGCTGCAAGATATCGGCGGTGCGCATGCCCCCGTCGAGGACGTCGCGGACCGCCGCCTCGATGGCGTCGGCTTCCGCCTGCCGGTCGAAGGAATAGCGCAGCAGCATGGCAAAGCTTAGGACCGTCGCAAGGGGGTTGGCGATGCCCTGGCCGGCGATGTCGGGTGCGCTGCCGTGGACGGGTTCGTACAGGGCCTTGCGGCCCCCGGCATCCGCCTGGCCAAGGGAGGCGGAGGGCAGCATGCCCAGGGACCCGGTCAGCATCGCCGCCTCGTCCGACAGCATGTCGCCGAAAAGATTGTCCGTCACGATGACGTCGAACTGTTTTGGCGCGCGCACCAATTGCATGGCGCAATTGTCCGCGTACATGTGCGCAAGTTCCATGTCCGCATATTCGGCCCCATGCAGTTTCGTGATTTCTTCCCGCCACAGCAGGCCGCTTTCCATCACGTTGCTTTTCTCGACCGAGCAGACGCGCCTGCCGCGTTTTTTGGCAAGTTCGAAAGCCACGCGGCCGACGCGGACAATTTCTTCGGTCGTATAGACCTGGGTGTTGACGCCGCGCCGCTGGCCGCCGCCGATGTCCTCGATGCCTTTGGGCTCGCCGAAATAAATACCGCCGGTAAGTTCGCGGACGATCAGGATGTCGAGGCCTTCGACGCGGTCGCGTTTCAAGGAGGACGCATCGGCAAGGGCGTCGAAGACGATCGCCGGGCGCAGATTGGCAAACAGGCCCATCTCTTTCCGGATACGAAGCAGGCCCCGCTCCGGTTTTTTGTCGAAGGGAAGCGCGTCCCATTTCGGGCCGCCGACGGCGCCGAGCAGGACGGCGTCCGCCGCCATGGCGCTTGCCATCGTCGCGTCCGAAAGCGGCGCGCCGCAATCGTCATAGGCGCTGCCGCCGATCAAGCCTTCTTCGATGGCGAATTGCACGTCCCTGTGCGTTGCCAGCCAATCGATCAGGCGGCGGACTTGCGCCATGACTTCAGGCCCAATGCCGTCGCCCGGTAAAAGAAGCAGCTTTCCGATTTGTGCCATCGTTTCCGTCTAATGGTTGGTGGGTTACAGGGGTTCGGCCCCAAGCCAGGCTTGCGTTTCGCGCCGGGTTGCTTCGAAGGCGGTGATCTTCGCTTCTTTTTGCAGCGTCAGCGCGATGTCGTCGAGGCCTTCCAGCAAGCAGTGCTTGAGGAAGGGGTCGATCTCGAAAGCGAAGGCGCTGCCATCGGCGCGGGTGACGGTTTGCCCATCGAGGTCGATGGCAAGCTTGCCCGCCTCGCCGCGCCCGGCGTCCTGCATCAAAACTTCCACGTCCGCCTGGGGCAGCCGGATTGGCAAAATGCCGTTCTTGAAGCAGTTGCTATGGAAGATGTCGGCGAAGGCCGGCGCGATGATGCAGCGAATGCCGAAATCGCGGATTGCCCAGACGGCATGTTCGCGGCTGGACCCGCAGCCAAAATTGTCGCCCGCCACCAAAATGGACGCATGGGTCCACGGTTCCCGGTTTAGAACAAAATCGGGGTTTTCGGTTTCGTCCTGGGCGTAGCGCATTTCGAAGAAAAGATTCTTTCCAAGGCCGGTGCGCTGAATCGTTTTCAGGAACTGCTTCGGGATGATCATGTCGGTATCGACATTGAGGATCGGCAGCGGCGCGGCGACGCCCTCGAAATTTTTAAATTTTTCCATCGCGTCGAATCCCTCAAGCGGTCTCGCGGATATCGGCCAAATGGCCGGCCAGCGCCGCCGCGGCGGCCATCGCCGGGCTCATCAAATGGGTGCGCCCGCCCCGCCCTTGCCGGCCCTCGAAATTGCGGTTCGAGGTCGACGCGCAACGTTCGCCGGGCTTCAGCTTGTCGGCGTTCATCGCCAGGCACATCGAGCAGCCCGGCTCGCGCCACTCAAAGCCCGCCTCGACGAAAACCCGGTCGAGACCTTCCGCCTCGGCCGCCTGCTTTACCAGACCCGAGCCGGGGACAACCAGCGCCGAGACGTTGGCGGCAATTTTCTTTCCTTTCACGACGGCGGCGGCGGCGCGCAGGTCTTCGATCCGTCCGTTCGTGCAAGAGCCGATGAAAACATGGTCGATGACGATGTCTTTGAGCGCCATGCCCGCCTTCAGCCCCATATAGTCGAGCGCGCGTTCCATGGCGCGGCGGCGGTCCGGGTCGTTCGTGTCGGCCGGGTCCGGGACGTGGCCGGTGATGGGGGCGACGTCTTGAGGGCTGGTTCCCCAGGTCACCTGGGGGGCGATCAGAGCGGCGTCGAGGACGATTTCCGTGTCGTAGCGCGCCTGCGCATCGGAAGGCAGTGTCTTCCACGCGGCGACGGCCTGTTCCCAAAGCACGCCCTTCGGCGCAAGGGTGCGGCCCTTCAGATAGGCGAAGGTCGTTTCGTCGGGCGCGATGAGGCCCGCGCGCGCGCCGGCCTCGATCGTCATGTTGCAAAGGGTCATCCGCCCTTCCATGGTCAGTTCCCGGACGGCGTCGCCGGCATATTCGATGACGTGGCCGGTGCCGCCGGCGGTGCCGATTTTTCCGATGATGGCCAGGGCGATGTCTTTCGCCGTGATTTCAGGGCCGGGCCGCCCCTCTACCGTGATGCGCATGTTCTTGGCCGGTTTTTGAATAAGCGTCTGGGTGGCCAGCACGTGCTCGACCTCGGACGTGCCGATGCCGAAGGCAAGGGCGCCGAACGCGCCATGGGTCGCCGTGTGGCTGTCGCCGCAGACGATCGTCATGCCGGGTTGGGTAAAGCCCTGCTCCGGTCCGATGACGTGGACGATTCCCTGGCGGATGTCCGCCATCGAAAAATAAGGGACCCCGAATTCCGCGCAGTTTTTCTCAAGGGTTTCGACTTGCAGGCGCGATTCCGGGTTTGTAATCCCGGCGGCGCGATCCGTCGTCGGCACGTTGTGGTCGGCGACGGCAAGGGTTGCCTTGGGGCAACGCACGGTGCGGCCGGCGGCGCGCAGGCCCTCGAAGGCTTGCGGGCTGGTCACCTCATGCACGAGGTGCCGGTCGATGTAGAGGAGGCTCGTGCCGTCCTCGGCAACGTCCACCAAATGGGATTGCCAGATTTTGTCGAATAACGTCCTTGGTCGCGTCATCGTCCTATGCGGTTTCCCCGGCCGGCTTTTTTTCACCGGCGGCGGCCTTTCCCTTCGTCGCTTTTGCCTTCTTCGGAGCGGCGGCGCGCGCCTGTTCCTGGGCGGCCACGCGCCGCGCCGTGTCTTCGGCGATACGCGCGCTGCGCCCGGAACGTTCGCGCAAATAATAAAGCTTGGCCCGGCGGACGGCGCCGTAACGCACAACCTCGATGTCGGCGATGCGCGCGGAATAGAGCGGGAAGAGGCGCTCGACGCCCTCGCCATAGGAAATCTTGCGCACCGTGAAGGACGAGTTGATGCCGCGGCTGGCGCGGGCGATGCACACGCCCTCGAAGGCCTGGATACGCTCGCGCGAGCCTTCGACGACCTTTACGTTGACGCGAACCGTGTCGCCAGGTCCGAAGTCCGGAACGGGGCGCTCGGCATTTCGTTTTTCGATCGCGTCTTTTTCGAGCTCTTCGATGATGTTCATGGTCATTCCCCTTCAGGCGTTTCCCGGACGTAGCGGGCCCACAGGTCCGGACGTCGTTTCCGTGTAATTTCTTCCGCCATGGCCAATCGCCAATCGCGGATTTTCCCGTGATGTCCGGAAAGCAAAACTTCCGGCACCTCCCGGCCTTTCCAATTTTGCGGCCGGGTGTAATGCGGGTATTCGAGCAACCCGCCTTCGAAACTTTCCTCCACCAGGGCGTCCTGGCTTCCAATCACCCCCGGCAAAAGACGCACGCAGGCATCAATCAGCGCGCTTGCCGCCGGTTCGCCGCCGGAGAGGACGAAATCGCCGAGGCTGATTTCTTCCATGTTCCACGCTTCCAGCACGCGTTCGTCCACGCCTTCGAAATGCCCGCAAAGCAACGTTACTTCTTTCTCCGAAGCGAGGCGGCGGACGCAAGGCTGGTCCAGCGGCCGACCCCGCGGGGAGAGGTAAAGAACCGGCGCTTGCGGGTTCGCTTCCGCCTCGAGGGCCGCATCGATGACGTCGGGGCGGAGCACCATGCCGGCACCGCCGCCAAAGGGCGTGTCGTCGACGGTGCGGTGTTTATCGCGCGCAAAATGGCGAATGTCCACCACTTCGAGGCCCCAAATCCCCGCTCTGCGCGCCTTTCCCGGCAAGGAAAGGTCCAGCGCGCCCGGAAACATCTCCGGGTAGAGGGTAAAAACCTTCGCCTGCCACAAGGGTACCGCTTTCGCCATGGCTAGCCCTCCGCCTCTGGCGCGTCGGCGAGGCCGCCCGCCTCAAGATCGACCACCACCCGGCCCGCCTTGAGGTCGATTTCGGGCACGGCCAGGCGCGTGAACGGCACCATCGACGTTTTGCCGCTTTCGATCCCGATCTCAAGAATGTCGCCGGCGCCGAAATTGTGGACGCCGCGCACGCGGCCAAGGTTCGCCCCGCTCTGGTCTTCGACGCGAAGCCCGATGAGGTCGCCGTGGTAATATTCGTCCTCGTCCGTTTCCGGCAGCGCCGCGCGCGATACGTAAAGCAGCGTGCCTTTCAACGCGTTGGCGCCGTCGCGCTCGGCAACGCCGGCCAGGCGCGCCAGAAGGTCGCGTTTTACCCGGCCTTCGACGGAAAGATCGAAGACGCGCTCGCCCGTTTCATCCGTAAGCGGCCCATAGGCCATCAAATCCTCCGGATTTTCCGTGAAGCTGCGCACGCGCAGCACCCCCTTCACGCCATGGGCACCGACGATCACGCCGACGCTGACGCGGGTTTCCTGGGGTTCCGGGCGGGCCATGGCGGGCATCTCCGAGAAGGCGTCCGTCAGGACGCCGTTTCTTCCTTGGCGTCTTCCGCCGGGGCTGCCTCGGCAGGCGCGGCCTCGGCAGGCGCGGCCTCAGCAGGCGCTGCCTCGGCCGGGGCCGTCGCTTTCGCCGGGGCCGCTTCGCCCGCCTGCTTGCGGTCCTTCCGCGGGATCGCCTTTTGCGGGTTGTTCCGCTGCGCCGGCATCGGCGCCAGGCCGGCCTCGCCTAAAAAGCGGGCGACGCGGTCGCTCGGCTTGGCGCCAACGGACAGCCAATGGGTGATCCGTTCGGAATCAAGCTTGATGCGCTCGGGATGGTCTTTCGCCACCATCGGATTGTAGGTGCCGACCTTCTCGATAAAACGGCCATCGCGGGGGTTGCGCGAGTCCGTCACAACGATGCGGTAAAAGGGGCGCTTCTTGGCGCCGCCGCGGGACATGCGAATTTTGACACTCATGGGCTGCTTTCTTTCCTTTAGGAGTTGCGTGGATGCAAGGGGTCGAGGGGAAGCGGGCCGCCGGGTTTGCCAAGCCCCATCTTCTCCATCTTCTTCATTCGTTTCATCATCGTCTGCATGTCGCGGAATTGCTTCAGCAGGCGGTTTATGTCGCGCACATCCGTGCCGGACCCTTGCGCGACGCGCTGCTTGCGCGACGCGTGAAGGATTTTCGGGTTGCGCCGTTCGGCGCGCGTCATCGATTGGATGATGGCTTCCTGACGCCGAAGGAGGTTCTCGTCGATTTTTGCCGACGCCAAATTCTTCTGCATTTTGTTGAGGCCCGGCAGATGGGAAACCAATTCGCCCAGTCCGCCCATCTTGCGAAGCTGGCGAAACTGTTGCGCCATGTCGTCGAGATCGAAGCGGCCTTTTTCAAGCTTTGCGGTTAGGCGTTCGACGTCTTTTTCATCGGCAACGGCCTGCGCCTTTTCGACAAGGCTGACGATGTCTCCCATGCCGAGGATGCGCCCGGCGATGCGGTCCGGGTAAAACTCTTCCAGCTGATCGAGCTTTTCGCCGACGCCGACGAACTTGATCGGGCAGCCGGTCGCCGCCCGCATGGAAAGCGCGGCGCCGCCGCGCGCATCGCCATCGAGACGCGTCAGCACGATGCCGGTGAGGCCGATGCGCCCATGAAACGTCTCCGCCACGTTGAGGGCGTCCTGCCCGGTCATGGCGTCGGCGACGAGCAGGGTCTCGATGGGCGACACCGCGTCGCGAACGGCTTCGGCTTCGTCCATCATGGCGTCGTCGATTTGCAAACGGCCGGCGGTGTCGAGCAGCACCAGGTCGAACCCTTCCTTGCGCGCGTTTTCCATGGCGCGCTTGGCGATCGCAAGGGGCGCTTCGTTCTCGATCGGCGGCAAGACGGCGATGTCCGCCTGCTTGCCGAGAACGACGAGCTGTTCCTGGGCGGCGGGCCGATAGACGTCGAGGGAACACATCAAGACCTTCTTCTTGTCTTTTTCGGCGAGGCGGCGGGCGAGCTTGGCGACGGTGGTCGTTTTGCCCGAGCCCTGGAGCCCGACCACCAGCATGGCAAGCGGCGGTTCCGCGTTGAAGTTCAGGGTTTGCGCTTCGGCGCCCAGCATCTCGACCAGCGCGTCGTGAACGATTTTCACGACCATCTGGCCAGGGGCGACGGCGCGGGTGATCTCTTCGCCGGCCGCCGCTGCCTCGATTTTGGCGAGGAAGTCCTTGACGACGGGAAGGGCGACGTCCGCTTCCAAAAGCGCGACCCGAATTTCCCGAAGCGCCGCCTTTATGTCCGAGGCGGAAAGCGCGCCGCGCTTCTTCAGGCGTTCAAAAACGTCCCCAAGCCGGCCCGAAAGACTTTCAAACATGCACTTCCTCGTGTCGCTACAACGCAAAACGCGCCAGTGCGCGAAACTCGCGGACTGGCGGACCCCCTCGAGAGTGAAAGGACCCCATGGGTGAAAAGAGGCGGCATGCTGGCGGCGGACCGGCAAAATGTCAAGGCTTTCAAAGGATTCGCAGGCCGCCCGGCGGACGCTTAAGATGGGGCGATGGTGGAAATTTATGAAGAAATCGGCGCCCGGCTCGCGCCTCTGGGCCTGATCCCCCGGGGCGGCTTTCGGCCCGAACCGGCGGATGGCGTGCCCGCCCTTCGGGACGGCAGGGCGGCGAACACCCTAATTTTGGTGGGCAATGCCGGCCCGGCGCTGTGGGAGGTTTTCCCCGCTTCGCCGGAGGCCGGCGACGGCCAGGCAAACCCCCTCGACCGCTGGACAAAGCGGGTGCTTGGGCCCATTGCCGCGGCGCTCGGGGCCGAGCTTTTCTTTCCCTTCGGCGACGGCTCGCACCCTTTTACCCGCTGGGCCGGGCGGGCGGAGGCGGTGGCGCCCTCGCCGATCGGCCTGATGATTCACCCCGAACATGGCCTTTGGCATGCCTATCGGGGTGCCCTTGCCTTTGCCGAGGCCCTGCCCCTGCCGCCGCGGGTCGCGGCCTTGAGCCCGTGCGAGGCTTGCGAAACGAAGCCCTGCCTCACCGCCTGTCCGGTTGGGGCTTTTTCGGGGGACGCCTACGACGTGCCCGCCTGTGGGGCGCATTTGACGAAACCCGCCGGCAAGGCCTGTCTGGAGGGGGGGTGCCTGGCCCGGCGCGCCTGTCCGGTGGCCCGGCCCAATGGCCCGGTCCAGGCGGGCTTTCACATGGCGGCCTTTTTCCGTTCCCTGACCAAGGCCGGCCTCGCCGGAAACGGATAGACTTTCCAAGCGCTTCGGCCATATAAGCGGGCATGAACGGAATTTCGTTTCAAAAGATGCAAGGCGCCGGCAACGATTTCGTCGTGCTGGACGGCCGCGCGCCGGGTTTCCCGGCCCAGGCCTTCCGGGCCGAAGCGGCCCGCGCCATTGCCGCACGCCACACCGGCGTTGGTTGCGATCAGGTCATCTTGATCGAAGCCGCGCCGCACGCGACGGCGCGCATGCGCATCCGCAACGCCGATGGCGGCGAGGTTGCGGCCTGCGGCAACGCGGCCCGTTGCGTGGCGCTGTTGTTGATGGACGAACAGGGTTTGGCGCGCGTGACCCTTGCCACCCAGGCGGGCCTGCTGGAAGCGACCCGGGAGGGCGAACGCATCTCGGTCGACATGGGCGTCGCGCAAACGGATTGGCAGGCGATCCCCTTAAGGGAGGCCGCCGATACGCTGCATCTCGGCTTGCGCCATGGCGCGCTTCAAGATGGCGCCGCCGTCAGCATGGGCAACCCCCATGCGGTTTTCTTCGTCGAGGATGTGGACGCGGTGCCGCTTGGCGACCTTGGCCCCGTTCTCGAACGCGACCCGCTTTTTCCCGAGCGGGCGAATATCGGCGTGGCGCAAGTGCTGAGTGAAAACCGGCTGCGCCTGCGCGTTTGGGAACGCGGCGCTGGTTTGACGTCCGCGTGCGGCAGCGGTGCGTGCGCCGCCGTCGTTGCGGCGAACCGCCGCGGGCTTTTGCAAAGTCCGGCGGAGGTTGTGCAGGATGGCGGCAGCCTCGATGTGTGCCTGCGCGAAGACGGCCATGTGCTGCTTTCCGGACCGGCGGTCCGAAGTTTCACCGGCGAAATTCCTTTCGCGCTGTTCGACGCGGAGGCGGGGGCATGAAGGCGCCGGACGTTCTCACCTTCGGTTGCCGGCTGAACGCCTATGAGTCGGAAGTCATCAAGGCCCATGCCCGCGCCGCCGGCGAGGAAAACACGGTCTATGTCAACACCTGCGCCGTCACGGCAGAGGCCGAGCGTCAGGCGCGCCAAGCCATTCGGCGCTTGCGCCGGCAACGCCCCGACGCACGGATCGTTGTCACCGGCTGCGCCGCGCAAATTTCGCCCGCGGCCTATGGGGACATGGAAGAGGTGGATGGCGTGCTGGGCAATGCCGAGAAGCTGCGGCCCGAAAGCTATGGGACCGACGCGACCGCGCGCGTCGACGTCAACGATATTTTTTCCGTACGCGAGACGGCCAACCATCTTCTTCAGGGGTTTGAAGACCGTGCCCGCGCCTTTCTCCAGGTGCAAAATGGCTGCGACCATCGCTGCACCTTTTGCATCATTCCCTACGGCCGGGGAAACAGCCGCAGCGTGCCTTTGGGCGCCCTTGTCGAGGCGGCAAAGGCGTTGGTTGCCAATGGCTACCGGGAAATCGTGCTGACCGGCGTGGATTTGACGTCTTACGGCGCCGACCTTCCCGGGGGCTTGCGCCTCGGCGCCATGCTGCGGCGCTTCTTGGCCCTGGTGCCGGAATTGCCGCGCCTGCGCCTTTCCTCCATCGACGTGGCGGAAGTGGACGAAGATCTGCTGCGCCTTCTCGCGGACGAGCCGCGGTTGATGCCGCATCTGCATTTAAGTTTGCAATCCGGCAGCAACATGCTTTTGAAGCGCATGAAACGGCGCCATGCCCGCGAAGATGCGATCGCCTTTTGCGCCCGCGCCCGCGCCCTTCGCAGCGATCTGATTTTTGGCGCCGATTTGATTGCAGGCTTTCCGACGGAAACGGAAGCCATGTTTGAAGAGACGCTGGATCTGATCGCGGCCTGCGGCCTTACCTATCTGCATGTATTCCCCTATTCCGTCCGTCCGGAAACGCCGGCGGCGCGCATGCCGCAAGTGCCTCTTGCCGTTCGCAAGGCGCGCGCCGCGCGCCTGCGCGCTGCGGGCGAACGCGCCGAGCGGCGTTTTCACGCGGCTTGCGTCGGCACCAAGGCAAGCCTGCTGATCGAAAAGCCGCGTCTTGGGCGCAGCGAACAATTCGCGCCCGTGCGGCTGGATGCGGATGCGCTTCCCGGAACGATCGTCTCGGCGGGGATCGAACGGGTGGAGGCGCAAGCCTTGTTCGGACGTCTTTCCGGATAGCGAACGGCATGCCGGAAAAAACAGGCTGGCTTCAGCGCCTTCGAAAGGGCCTAAAAAAATCCTCCGCAAAACTTGCGGACGGGATCGGCGGCATCTTTACGAACCGTTCCTTGGATGCCGCGACGCTGGAGGAGCTGGAAGACCTTCTCATCGGCGCCGATCTTGGCGTGGAGGTGTCGGCCAAGCTGGCGGCCTCCCTGAAGAGCGCGCGTTTCGAAAAAGATGTGACGCCCGAGGCGGTGCGCGAAGCGCTGGCGGAGACGATTGCGCGCCTGCTGGAACCGGTGGCGAAACCGCTTCGCCGCGATGGGGAAAAGAAGCCGTTTGTCGTCCTGGTCGTCGGCGTGAACGGCAGCGGCAAGACGACGACGATTGGAAAATTGGCCAAGCAATTTGCCGAGGAAGGCTTGCGCGTCCTTCTTGCCGCCGGCGATACGTTCCGCGCTGCGGCGGTATCCCAGCTGGAGCGTTGGGGCGAACGCGCCGGCGTGCCCGTTTATACCCAGGCGGCGGGGTCGGACGCGGCCGCCCTTGCCTATGGCGCCCTTGAACAGGCAAGGGCGGATGGGTGCGACGTCTTGCTGATCGATACGGCGGGCCGTTTGCAGAACAAGGCGGCGTTGATGGAGGAATTGCAGAAGATCCTCCGCGTGCTGAAGAAGCAGGACCCGACGGCCCCCCACGCCACGCTTTTGGTGCTGGACGCCAATGTCGGTCAGAACGCCCATTCCCAGGTGGAAGCCTTTCGCGAAGCGGTGGCGGTAGACGGCCTGATGGTGACGAAGCTGGACGGCACGGCGAAGGCCGGCGTCGTCGTGGCCCTGGCCGAGCGCTTCGGCCTGCCGGTGCATGCGGTGGGCGTCGGCGAAGGGGCGGAGGATTTGCAGGCCTTCGACCCGCGCGCATTTGCGCGCAACCTTTTGGGCCTCGATGGGTAGGGCCTGCGGGCCGATTTAAACGACGATATCGAGAAGGCTACCGCGCGGCAGATTGCGGGCGTCTTCGGCCGCGCCCGGATCGAGAAAGGGTTTTGGCGGCAACGGCACGTCCGGCCCACGGGCATGCCTGGGCGCCCCGGCGGCCTTGCGGGCGGCCAACACCTGTTCCGCCGCTTGGGCAGCGGGCGGGGCTTGCGTTTTGGAAGTTGCCGGTTGTGGAGAGAGGGCTTGAAGAAGCGCCGGGGTCGGCGTGACGTTCATCCTGCTTTGCCTCTTGAATGCATCTAAGGCACGAGGCTAGGCACGCCCTCTTTAAAAAACGTTAAGGCGGGGACGCGCCGTTTTCATGGCTTACCCGCCAAATGCGATTGCCGACGTCGTCGGCAATCAGCAGGCTGCCATCGGGCAGCAGCGCAAGCCCGGCCGGGCGCCCCCAGACTTCGGCCCGTTCCGGTGTCTTTTCTTGGCCGGCGCGTTGGATGCGAAAGCCGGTCACGAACGGTTCGTACCACCCCTTCGGCCGGCCCGAAGCGAAGGGGACGCGCACGACCATATAGCCGCGCGGCTGGGCCGCGTTCCACGAGCCGTGCAGCGCCACGAAGGCATCGCCGCGATAGGAGCTTGGGAATTGGGCACCATTATAAAAGACGAGGCCCAAAGGGCTCGAATGGGCCCGGAAAAGAAGGTCCGGAATTTTGGTTGCGGCCGCCCGCCCGGGCGCAAGTTCGGCAAAGCGGGGCTGGGGCGTCGGCCCCAGATAGGCATAGGGCCAGCCATAGAATTCGCCCTGGCGAAGGCGGGTAAAAAAGTCCGGGACCAGATCGTCCCCCATGCCATCGCGTTCGTTGACGACCGTATAAAGGTCTTCCGTGCCTGGGTAGAAGGCGAGGCCAACGGGATTGCGAAGGCCGGTGGCAAAGGGCGCGCCGGCGCCGCCGGCGATCGGAAATTCCAGCACCGTCCCATGGGGGGCGGGCTCAACCGCCAGATTGCCGCGCGAGCCGACGGCGACGTAAAGGCGCGTGCCGTCCGGATGCAGCGCCACATTGCGGGTCCAATGGCCGCCCGCCCGCCCCAAGGCACCCGGCGGCGTCAGCGGTTCGGCGACGCCTTTGGTCGCGCCCGGCCTATGCGGCACCCGCCACACCCGCGCCGTGTCGGCGACGTAAAGAACGCCGTCGCGAAAAGCGAGGCCATGGGGCCGCGCAAGCCCTTCCAGGTAAACGTGCACGCTTTCCGCATGCCCGTCGCCGTCGCCGTCGCGCAGCAAGGTAACCCGGCCGGCGTTCGATTCCGCCAAGAACACATCGCCCATGGGCGTCACGCAAAGTTCGCGCGCGTGGGTCAGGCCCTCGGCAAACAGATGGACCGAAAACCCATCCGGCACGTTGGGTTTTGCGCCCGGCGGCCTCGGCACCACGCGCGGGCCGTTGCGGACGCTTGGGCTTGCATAAGGGGCTGGCAGGCTTTCGCGGTCGACGCGAATGCGTTCGCCGATCTCTGCCGCCGCGCCCGGCGCACTGCCGCCGGTCAGGGCCAGCCATGCCATGGCCAACCATGTCAGAGCCAGCCATGCGGCGAAAAGCAGGCCCCATGGGTGTCGCCGGATTTGCAAGACGCTAAGGATCGGAGGCGCTCCTCATTTTGCGGGGATTCCCAGAAAGATTAACCATGTTTTGGAAGGGTTTCAGCCCTGTTTTCCGGGATTTTTTGCGGGTCCGAGGGGCCCGGGTTAAGGATTGGGCAACTATCCCACGGGTAGGATGCGCCGCCGAAGCAATGTTTGGGCGCAACCGAAATGGGGGCAGACGCGCGCAAAACCCGGGGCCAGGCGGCGGGGCTTGTTCGTACGGAATTGGATGCGAAAGATGGGCGATAAGGAGATCGAGCAGCTACTCAACCTGGCACGGGATAAATCCGATGCCGGAAGAGAGCGCTTGATCAACACGGTCAGCGATCTTTTCGAGGAAGGGGCGAGCACGCTCAGCGAGCGCGAGCGCGCGCTCATGACGGACATCCTCAATCAGCTGGTCCGCGAAGTGGAGATGGTCGTCCGCCGCCACCTTGCCGAACGCATGTCTGTTCTGGTGAACGCGCCGCGCGAATTGGTTTTGACCCTTGCCAATGACGAGGTTGACGTTGCGCGCCACGTTCTTTTGAAGAGCGAGCTTCTTCACGACATCGATCTCATCGAAATTATCCAGCATCGTACGATGGGGCATCAGCTTGCCATTGCCATGCGAAAAGAGGTCAGCGAACCGGTTTCCGATGCCCTTGTCGAAACCGAAAACGTCGATGTGATCAAAACGCTTCTCGAAAATGTCGATGCTAAAATTTCAAAAGGCACACGCGAATACCTTGTCGAGCAATCGAAGCAGGAAAACTCTTATCGGGAACCGCTTATCCGGCGGCAGGATCTTGGGCCGGAGCTTGCCGAGAAAATGTATTGGTGGGTGTCCGCGGCGCTTCGAAAGGAAATCGCCGCCAATTTCGATATCGACGCCGCCGAGCTCGACGATCAAATCGAAGCATCGGTCCAAGACATTATGGAAGCGGAAGATGGCGTCGTACCGAAGGCGAAAAGGAAATCGGATTCGGCGGAGCATCTCGCAAAAGATGTCGACGTTACGCCGGAGCTTCTGGTTCGCGTGTTGCGCCAGGGGGAAGTCACGCTCTTTGCGGCGCTGTTTGCAAAATACACCGGACTTTCCGGCAAGCTGGTGCGGCGCCTTCTGTTCGAGCCGGGCGGCGAGGGGATGGCGATTGCCTGCAAGGCAAAAAACCTTCCCAAACAGAGTTTTGCGTCGATTTTTTTGTTGAGCCGCAAGGCCAGGCCGGGGGACAATGCCATAGACCCTGGGGAACTTTCGCGCATTCTTGCCTTTTACGAGCGGATTGATGCGGAGGCTGCTCTCGGCGTCACCACCCAGTGGCAACGTGACCCGGAATATCTTTATGCTATAAAGCGGTTAGATCGAGCCAAGGACGATACCGAAAAAAACGAATAAACGGACGACCGGCGCGTTTTGCAAAGATCGTCTGACGGGGGCATCTGAGGAGCGTGCAAGGCAAAGACGCAAAACCCTCCCATCTTCGCGCCATCGACACGCTTTCGAAGGCGCAAGCACCTTCGAAAGCGCTGGAAGCGTTTCGCTCAGAGATGGGGGCTTCCTTTTTGGAATCGACCCACCCCGTTTATATGGCGGATCTCGAGGGCGGTCTTCTTTACGCGAACGAAGCTTTCGATAATTTGTGCCGCGCCGAGGATGGCAGCGCAACGGGGGCGGCGCCGTTTTCGCTTCGGGAAATTGCCGAGGCCGTTGCGCGCGACGAGCAGGTCTTTCATCACAATTTTTCGCTTCGCCGCGGCGGGCATAACACGGCGTTCCATTCGCGGCATTTTCCGGTGCGCGATGCCGATGGCAAGCTTGCCGCCATCGCCGGCGTTGTGCAAAGCGCGGATTACAGCACCAGCCTTCGCAAACAAGTCACGCAAGAGCGCGGACGTTTCGAAGATCTTGCCCGGCTTGTGTCGGACTGGCTTTGGGAAACGGACGCGCATTTTAATTTTACCTATGCTTCTTCCCGCGTGTTTGACCTGATCGGTGTGTTGCCGCGCGAGCTGGAGGGGCAAAATCTTTTCACGTTCGGACGGTTCAAATCGACCGGCGGGGACATAGACCGGCCGGGACGGGGCATGCGCTCGCCCTTCCGGGAGGAGCTTTACGAGGTCGGCCTTCCAGAGGGCGGCAGGCGGACCTTCCGTTTAAGCGGCCTTCCCATTTTTGACGATGCGAACGGCAAGTTTTGCGGCTATCGCGGAACGGCGAAAGACGTCACAAACGAAACCCTGGCCTGGTCCCGTGCGATCGAATCCCGGATTCAACTGGTCGAGGCCATCGAACATATTCAAGACGGGCTCGTTATCTTTGACGCGGAAGAAAAAGTTATTCTTTGCAATTCGCGTTTTCGGAAAGATTTCCTGGAAGGAACGCAGCTGGCCGAGTCCAGCGCGACGCTCGAAGATATTTTGCGCGCGAATGTCAAAGCGAAGCGCATTGTCGTTCCGAACCAGGATTTGGCCTGGCTCACGGGCCAAATGCAGGCGTTGCGCCAGGAGGGCGGCTTCCTCGAATTGGAATTGCGCGGCGGCACCTGGGTGAAATTTTCCCTTCAGGGCATCGCGGATGGCGGCTGGATCGGTTTCTTTGCCGATATCTCAGGTCTGAAAGAGCGCGAGGCGGTCTTGCAGGCGGCGAAGGAGGCTGCCGAGGCGGCCAGCCAGACGAAATCGGAATTTCTTGCCAATATGAGCCACGAATTGCGCACGCCCTTGAATGCGGTGATCGGCTTTTCCGAAGTGATGCACCGCGAATTGATGGGGCCGCTTGGAAGCGACGGCTATCGCGGTTACGCGAAGGATATCCTGGATAGTTCGCGGCACCTTCTTGGGATCATCAACAACATTCTTGACGTTTCAAAGGCCGAGGCCGGCGGCCTTGAGGTCGAGGATCAATTGCTGGACGTCTATCAGACGACGGAGGCGGCCCTTCGCGTCGTGCGAAAGAAAGCGAAGGACAGCGACGTCAAGCTTGTCAGCAACGTTGCCTCCGAACTTCCGCGTTTTCGTGGCGACGGCACGAAGCTAAAACAAATTCTTCTAAATCTTCTGGCCAACGCCATCAAATTCACGCCGGAGGGCGGACGGGTCGACGTTTCGGTTGCGCGCGGCGCAAGCGGCGGGCTTGAGATCACGGTGAAGGACAGCGGCATTGGGATCGCACCGGGGGACCTTGCCAAGGTGCTGGCGCCTTTCGGTCAGGTCGACAGCTCGATCAGCCGGCGCTATCCGGGAACGGGCCTCGGCCTGCCGCTTACAAAGAAGCTTGTCGAGCTGCATGGCGGCAGGCTCGATCTTTCCAGTGTGCTGGATCAGGGGACGACGGTGACGGTATGGTTCCCGCCGGAGCGTTTCGAATCCCCGGCCACGCCGCCGCCGGCAAACGCGATTTAGCCCAGGGCGGCCACGCCTGGCAGGGTTTTGCCGCCAAGCCAATCCAGAAACGCGCCGCCGGCCGTCGAAAGGTAGGAAAAATCGTCGGCGATGCCGGCCCGGTGCAGGGCGGCAATCGTGTCGCCGCCGCCGCCGACGGAAATGAGCTTCCCATCCCGTGTGCGTTCGGCCGCGATTTTTGCTACGGCCACCGTTCCCGCATCGAAAGGCGGCGTTTCGAACGCCCCCAGCGGCCCGTTCCAGACCAGCGTTTGCGAAGCCTGCAGATTTTCCGAAAGAAGCGCCACCGTCTCCGGCCCCACATCGAGGATCATTCCGTTCTTCGGTACAGCCGATACGCGTTTGATCTCGGTGGCAATGCCTTCTTTTAATTCGGACGCGACGACGACGTCTTTTGGAAGCAGCACGCCGCAGCCATTTTCCTTTGCCTGTGCAAGGATGGTTTTTGCCGTTTGCACCATCTCCGGCTCGGCGAGGGATTTTCCGATTTCCAATCCTTGTGCAAGCAGAAACGTGTTGGCCATGGCGCCGCCAATGGCAAGGGCGTCCATCCTGGCGGCCAGGTGCTGGAGAATGTCGAGCTTGGTGGAAATTTTTGCGCCGCCAATGATGGCGGCAATCGGCCGCGCCGGCGTTCCAAGCATGGCCTCAAGGGTTGAAAGTTCGTGTTCAAGCAGCGGCCCGGCGGCGGCGGGAAGTTTTTTTGCGAGGCCTGCGACCGAGGCATGAGCCCGGTGCGAACATGCAAAGGCGTCGTTGACGTAAAGATCCCCAAGCGCCGCCAGCGCGGAAGCAAAGGCGGCCTCGTTTTTTTCCTCGCCCAGATGGAAGCGAAGGTTTTCAAGCAGGGCGATGTCGCCAGGTTTCAGCGCGGCGACAACGCGCGCCGCTTTCTCGCCGATGCAATCTTCGGCGAAGGCAACGCTTTTGGGTTTCAGCATGGCTTCAAGCGGTTTGACAACGGCGCGGAGCGAAAGGTCCGCCGTCGCCTTCCCCTTTGGCCGTCCCAGATGGGAAAGCAAGATCACCTTGGCGTTCCGCTCGGAAAGGGCGCGGATTGTCGGCAGGACGCGGGCGATGCGCTGGGTGTCGGTGACGCGGCCGTTTTTAAGGGGCACGTTGAAATCGACGCGAACAAGGACGCGTTTCCCGTTCACGTCAAAATCGGCCAGCGTTTGAAAGGGTGGCTTGGTTGCCATGGGGCGCGACTTAGGCGAGCCGCCGGCGAACGGCGTCGACGACCGCCTCCGGGGTAATGTTGAAATGCTGGTAAAGCGTTTTGCCGGGTGCGGACGCGCCAAAACCGGTCATGCCGATAAAGATGCCGTCCAAACCGAGATAGCGTTCCCAACCCATGGAAAGGGCCGCTTCGATGCCGACGCGAAGGGTGTTCGATCCTAAGACTTCTTCGCGGTAGGCGGCGGTTTGCGCGTCGAAAAGTTCCCAGCAGGGCATGGAGACAACCCGGGCCGGCAGGCCTTCCTTCGCCAACGCTTCGCGGGCCGCAAGGGCGATGGCAATCTCGGATCCGGTTGCGATCAGCGTCACCTTTGCATCCCCTTCCGAGGGCGTCAGCACGTAGCCGCCCTTTGCCGAAAGATTTTCCGGCGCGTCTTTCGTGCGCACCAGCGCCAGCCCCTGGCGGGTGAGGGCAAGAACGGATGGGCGGTCCCGCATGGTAATGGCCTGTTCCCAGCACTCCGCCGTTTCGACCGCGTCCGCCGGGCGAAAAACGCAAAGATTTGGAATGGCGCGGAGCGCGGCCAGATGTTCAACCGGTTGATGGGTCGGGCCGTCCTCGCCGACGCCGATCGAATCATGGGTCATCACATAGATGACGCCCTGTCCCATCAGCGCGGAAAGCCGTATCGCTGGCCGGCAGTAATCCGTGAAGACCAGAAAGGTGCCGCCATAGGGAAGGGCGCCGCCATGCAGGCAAAGGCCGTTCATGGCGGCGGCCATCGCGTGCTCGCGCACGCCGTAATAAAGATAATTGCCGCCGTAATCGTCAT
>Ga0070727_10001170_pt1 | contig 28662 bp, 27 predicted proteins | sample tdAd472_FD_66722 | JGI IMG/M metagenome (GOLD analysis project Ga0070727, IMG submission 66722) | Marine sediment microbial communities from the Atlantic coast under amendment with organic carbon and nitrate - tdAd47.2 | ecosystem: Environmental > Aquatic > Marine > Coastal > Sediment | place...
TGACACGCCTCGTCCCTGAGTTGTCCACGAAGTTGAAGCATGGAAAGGGTGAGGTTGGCGCCTCGACGCGCCTTCTGTTCCTCATGTCTGTGGAGGGACGCATCGTCCGAGGTCGACCGGTCGGCTCATGGGTGTCTTCGCAGTACGAATGGTCGACGATGGACGGCTGGCTTGGTCACACTCTGCCAGAGACCGATCCTGTGTCGGCACGGGCGGACCTGGCGGCTCGGTGGCTCTACGCGTACGGTCCGGCGACGGTCCTAGATCTCAAGTGGTGGTCTGGATGGAGTCTCACGGACACCCGGCAGGCGCTGCGGGCGATCGACGCCGTCGATGTGGATCTCCATGGTTCGCCCGGCGTCGCCCTCGGCACCGACCTTGAACCTGAGGACGTGGACGAGCCGTGGGCAGCCTTGTTGCCATCGCTTGACCCGTCCATCATGGGTTGGAAAGAGCGAGGCTGGTACCTCGGTTCACATGAAGCGGCTCTGTTTGACCGCACGGGAAACTCCGGCCCCGTCGTGCTGGTGAATGGCAGCATCGTCGGAGGATGGGGTCAGGACGATGACGGCAAAGTTGTCATCGAGTACCTCGATTCTGTAACGGATACAGAGGAATCACTTGTGGGCGACAGGGCGGAACGGTTGTCGGCGTGGTTTGATGGACGCATCGTGACACCGCGGTTCGCCAACCCGTTGTGGCATGCAATCAGCGGTCGCTGATTCAGTATGAGTACGTCTTGATGATCTGAAGCAGCCGACTCATATGGGCATCCAACACCGATACCTCTTCGCCAGCGAACGGCAGAACTTCGACATTGGCGAGTCCATCTGGTGCAGCCTTTCCAAGTTCGAAGGACCAGGGGCCGAGAGGTGAGGGCGAACCAGTACCAACCACCTTTATCGGCACTCGCGCCGAGCCGATGACACCGATCGCATCCAATCCTTGGTACTGCAAGAAGGGGAAAAGGGCCACCACCGTCTCAAGACCCTCGACCTCCTCTGTGGCGACCACGATTGCCGCTGTTGCGCTGTGGCGCATGCCAACAAGTGTGACGCTGTCGGCACCCCGAGTCCTGATATCTCCGATGGCGTCGGTGAGGTCAGAAGGCAGTAGCAGGGTGTCCTGTCTGCCCTCGGATTGGCCCTGCCCTCTTGGCTCAACCAACATGACGGTCGCCCCTGTGTCATGTGCAGACGTTGCAAACCTGATGATCTCGGATGAGTCCATGCCAAACGCCGGAGTGACAATCACACCGTGGTCTCCTCCGCTCCACAGATAGGCCCGAAGCGTCGTCCCGTCGCGGGTCACGAACGCTACCGGCGATGCTCCAGCGGCTTCGAATACGGCAGACGAGTTGGCCACGGCCGCCGACTCGGACGTGACCACGACATTCCAGACTCCAGCCGCAGCTGCCGTGACGATCACAATGGCGGCGGCAACCGTCGCTGCGAGGCGCGCTCCTTGCCATGTAGTGCGGGTGCCACCCTCATTGAGGCTCGGGATGGGTGGAGGAAGCGGCGCAGACGAGGCAAGTTCGACCGTCAGCGCTCTGAGCGGATCACGATCAGGCATCAAGTACCCCCCTGAGCTTGGTTCTCGCACGTGCGAGGTGACGCTTCACTGAGCCCTCACCGATATTGAGCCGAGTCGCCACTTCGGGAGCGGTGAGACCCTCCCAGTACGTCAGAAACACCGTTGCCTTCTGTCGGGCGCTGAGTTTCCCGACGGCCTCGAGGACATCCGGTCTGACCTCAGGGAGGTACTGGGCTTCGTTGGCAAACGTTCGCATCTCTCTCGCTCTGCGACGCATCGTCGATCGGTGATGCATTTTCGACTCGTTCAATACGGACTGGTAGAGATACGACCGATGGTTGACCACGGTCGGCCAGTTCCTATGGGTCATGGCGCGCAGCACAGCTTCCGAGACCACGTCCGCTGCGTCGGCGGGTCCGACCAGACCCGTCGCAAACCTGACGAGGGCATCGGAGTACTTGGCGTAAATCTCCGCGTCCAGCGCGTTGTGCACATCCATGAGATGCCACGATTCCTCTGTTTGGGTGACAGATACTCGTCAAGCGTACGGGTGCGATACGTCGGTGTCACCCAAACGCAAAGTCAGCGACATCCAACACATATGCCACGAATCAACCTTCAGCTCTGTGCGGCGCTTGGCGCGCTCGCACTTGTGCTCTCAGCCTGCGGGACATCCATCTCGCCTGAGGCAGGATCGACGACGCCGCCGCCCGAGGACGTAACCACAACAGGCCTTCGGACAGAGCCGGGCGGCGGGTCGTCGGATCCAACATCAACCACATCCTCGACAACGATGCCCGAGCCAACCTCTGGCTTCATGTTGAGTGGTGCCGTGTTTGCCGCTGGACCCGAGAACTGGCACGGCGCGTTCGTGACACCCGGACCGGTTGTGGACCACGAGGGCGTCTACTACATGTTCTACACGGGTCACATGCTTGAGGCTGCCGGTGTCGATCGTGGGGCGGTCGGCTATGTCACGAGCCCTGACGGCATCTTCTGGTCGTTTGAGAATCCGAACCCACTCTTTGACGCAGACGAGCAGGAGTGGGGAGAAGCCGCAATCCAGGCATCAAGTGCCATGGTGCTCGAGGACGGAACGTGGGTCGTGTGGTTCACGGCCCTTCCGCGGGCCTTCGGGACGCGGGGAGCAGCAATCGGTCGTGCAACGGCCCCGACAGTCGACGGACCGTGGACCGTCGATGATGTCCCTGTCCTTCTTCCGGGAGGCGAGGGGACATGGAACGAGAAGATCGTCATGCATCCTTCTGTTGTTCGCGTTGGCGAGGAATGGCGTATGTACTTCGACGGTGCCATTGATGATCTCGACAGTGATCGGGATCGCGCGATCGGCATGGCGACTTCCACGGACGGCTTGACATGGACACTGTTCAACGACCCTGCCACCGGTGGCCTCTATGAGCTGAGTGATCCGGTGTTCTTCCACGGCGCCGACGGTTCGTGGGATGAGTTTCGTGTGCTCGGACCATCGGTTGTCCAGGTGGACGGTGGATTTGTGATGACCTACATGAGTACGTGGAGGCTGCAGCCCGCAGGGTCTGGGTTTCGATCCGACTTCGGATACGCAACGAGCGCTGATGGCATCACCTGGGCACGGAGCGGAAGCAATCCCCTTATCCCGAACAAGGGCGAGTTTGGATTCATCACGAATGGATTCGCGTCAACCGTCGAGGGCCAAATCGTGCTCTACTTCGATGGAGCTTCCTCGATCACTGCCCCGACGAGTGCCTCGTACGGGCTCTTTGCGTCTCCGAGCGATCTGTAGCCCGCATTCAGCCGAAGCGGTAACCGACCGAGCGCACAGTCGTAATCCAGGACGCACGTTCTTCTCCCAGCTTTGCGCGCAGCCGCCTGACATGAACGTCGACGGTGCGTGAACCGCCGAAGTAGTCGTAGCCCCATACTTTGGCGAGGATCTGCTCCCGGCTCCACACACGGTTTGGCCGCTCCACAAGGAACCGCAAGAGCTCGTACTCCATATAGGTGAGGTCCGTTGGCGCTCCACCAATCGTTGCCTGATAGGTCGCGGTGTTGAGTTCCAGATCGCGGAACCGAACGACTGAGTCCTCAGTTCCGTCGCCGGATTCGACGCCTATCTTGGCCAACCGAATCCTGAGTTCGACAGCATCGACGGGTGTGAGTACAAAGTCGTCATAACTGGTTTCGCCTGCGAGATCAGCCGTCATGGTTCGATCGACCACGAGAAGTACAGGAACGGCTAGCTCGTCCCTGAGCTTGGCTGCCAGCGTCATTGCAGAGGCCGGGTCCATGCCGAGCTCGATTACCGCACCTGCCCACCCAGCCGACGGTTCCTTGGTTACAGCGTCGTCCAGACCGGAAATCGGCACAGGCTGATAGCCGGCGGTGAGAAGAGATCCGATAAGGGACTGCGTTGGAGACTCTGGTGAGACGAGAACATACATCAGAGCACCGGCAGGTATTCCTCGAGCTCGTAGCGTGAAACGTGCTGCTCGTAGCGCGACCATTCGGCCTTCTTGTTGCGAAGGAACCACTCAAAGACGTGGTCGCCAAGTGCATCTCGGACGAGTTCCGACTCTTCCATCGCATGGATGGCTTCGGCGAGGTTCTTCGGCAGGTGTCTGATGCCCGCTTCCTGCCGTGAAGCCTCAGACATCGCGAAGACTTCCGAGCCCGCCTCGGGCGGTAACTCGTAGTTGTTTGCAACACCGGCCAGTCCTGCGGCGAGAATCACAGATAGGGCGAGGTATGGATTGCATGAACTGTCTGGGGAGCGGAACTCGATGCGCGTTGCATCAATCTTCCCTTTCCTCGTCGCAGGAACCCGCACGAGGGCGCTCTGATCGTTCCGAGCCCACGTCTCGTAGATCGGAGCATCGAATCCGCCTACGAGGCGCTTGTAGGAATTCACCCACTGATTGGTGATCGCGGTGATCTCCGCGGAGTGCTTCAGAAGTCCGGCGATGAAGCCTTGCGCCACTTTGGAAAGGCCGTATTCACCGCTTTCGTCATGGAAAGCGTTCTCATCCCCTTGGAAAAGCGAGAGGTGAAGATGCATCCCTGATCCGTCATACGCCTCAAGAGGTTTCGGCATGAATGTCGCATAGATGCCGTGCTCGATCGCCACTTCCTTGACGGTCAGTCGTGTCGTGGTGATGCTGTCAGCCATTGCCAAGGCATCCGTGTGTCTGAGATCCAACTCGTGCTGGGAGGGTGAGACCTCGTGGTGGCTGAAGGCAACCGGAATGCCGAGCTGCTCAAGCATCATGATCGTCGACCTTCGGTACTCCTGAGCGACATCCAGAGGTGTGAGGTCGAAGTAGCCGCCTCGATCGAGCACCTGAGGGTCTGGCGAGCTATCGGCGAAGTAGAAGTACTCAATCTCTGGCGCCACGTAGAACGAGTACCCCAGTTCTGCAGCCCGCCCGAGGTTTCGTCTCAGGACATGGCGTGGATCTCCAGGAAACGGGTCTCCATCGGGTGTGACGATGTCGCAGAACATACGAGCGACGCCAGCGTCGCCCGATCGCCACGGGAGGATCTGAAACGTGGTCGGGTCTGGTCTTGCGAGCATGTCGGCCTCATAGGAGCGCGAGAAGCCGTCGATCGATGAGCCGTCGAACGACACACCCTCCTCGAGAGCCGTCTCCAATTCCGCCGGCGTGATCGCAAACGACTTGAGAAAGCCCTGGACATCACTGAACCACAGCCGGATGAATCGAATCCCCCGCTCCTGAACTGTGCGGAGAACGTACTCCCGCTGTCTGGCGGTCGCCGTGTGTGGTCCTTCTGATGTCGTGCCCATCGGGTCATCGTACGGAGTTCACGGCGAAGCGCCAGACGAGAATGTCGACGAAACACAGAATTCACATTCGCGTTACCGCTGTGAAACGACTGCGCGCAATCATTCTCCCGTACTGCTGAGCAACCACGAACCCCCATTGAAAGCGAGACGGAATGCCATATCGGGCCGAATACATTTGGATTGACGGACAGAAGCCAACGGGGAAGCTTCGATCGAAGACCAAGGTCGTTCCAGACGGCGAGGACCTGCCAATCTGGGGATTCGATGGCTCCTCGACGGAGCAGGCGCCCGGAAGTTCATCGGACTGTGTCCTCAACCCCGTGAAGGTCGTGCCTGATCCGATTCGCGGTGGGAACGATGTGCTTGTCATGTGTGAGGTGCTCGACACCGACATGACGCCGCACGAGTCGAACACTCGTGCTCTTGCCTCAGCGGCGTTCGAGAAGTACAAGGACCAGGAACCGTGGTTCGGCATGGAGCAGGAATACACATTCTTCAAGGATGGTCGCCCACACGGGTGGCCTATCGGCGGGTTTCCAGCTCCGCAGGGCGGTTATTACTGCGGCATCGGCGCCGACGAGATTTGGGGTCGCGATGTCGTCGAGGAACACACGTCTGCGTGCATGTCAGCCGGGCTCGCCATCTCTGGCACCAACGCCGAAGTGATGATTGGTCAGTGGGAATTCCAGATCGGGCCTGTCGACACCGTCGAAATCGGTGACTCTGTCTGGCTCGCTCGTTGGTTGTTGTATCGAATTGCAGAGAACTACGACATTTCGGCCACGCTCGATCCGAAACCTGTTCGGGGCGACTGGAATGGAGCTGGCCTCCACACCAACTTCTCGACGGCGGCTATGCGTGAGACCTACGAGCCGATCATTGCAGCGTGTGAAGCGCTTGGGACGAAGGCCGAAGAGCACGTCGCGAGCTACGGCGCGGGTATCCAGGACAGGTTGACCGGGCTTCACGAGACTGCCCCTTGGTCGGAATACTCCTACGGCGTGTCGGACCGAGGCGCTTCTGTACGGATCCCGTGGCAGGTAGCCGTTGAGCAAAAGGGCTACATCGAAGACCGTCGTCCGAACGCAAACGGCGATCCGTACACGATTGCGGCCCTCATGACTGAAACAATCTGCTCGGCGCTCGCGTAGCGGTCTCAACGGAGCGGATGGGCTCAGTCGCCGAGGTCCTCGTCTGTCAGAACGAACAGCGGCTTGGCGGCAAGCTTCATGGCGTTCACGCGGGCGGCCTCGTCGCGCTGAAGCTTGATGAACATGCTGTCCCACTGCTGTTCGGTCGGCTCGTTGAGCCGATACGCGGCCACGGTGACCCTCGGCAGATCGAGCCGGTAGTCGTGACCGACGGCTCGAAACACCCCAGGCGTCGGGTTGGTCGCGTTGACGGCATCGACCATGGTCTGGAAGCCGGTGATGGCAGGGCGCCACCGCTGGTGGTTCGAGATGCCAGGCTTCCGGTTCTTGGTCATTAACCAGGACGGTTCTTTGTAGAAGATCGTTGCGTTGATCCTGTCGACTGGGTCGTTGTAATGGGTGAGCAACGTGACAACTCGGTCGGCGTTGCCTGAGTCGAGATCGTCAATACTGTTGATCTGTTCAATCGTGCCGTCGGGTGATCCACCCAAATAGAGCGACTCGTGGCGCCACTTGCTGTAGTACGGCGTCCCGACCCACAGTGCCTGTGAGACGCCCAGTTTCTCTATCGAGGCGATGTCTCCTCCGATAAATGCGTCCTGACCTGCCCACGCACCGAGGCTCTCGCCGTACACGACGACCTTCGGGCGACGCTCTGGTGGCCTGGTCTCGAGTTCATGGCGTATTGCAGCCAGAAGCAGCCTGTGGTGTTCGGCTCCTGAGGGTGTCTGCTGAATTGCGAGGAGAGAGGGAAGTCGCGCGTATTGGACGGCCACCGCTGCGCAGTCTCCGAGGGTCACATAGTCGGCGACCTCCATTGGAAGCGTGTTCACATAGCCGGTACCCGCTGGGCATGACACGACGAGAAGTCCTCTGTCGAACGCTCCGGTCCTTCTGAGCTCGGCGACCGCGAGCGAAACCCGAGCCTCAGCCGAACGGGCGGCGTCGTAGCCGACGAAGACTCGGATTGGTTCCGCGATAGCGTCCTCGCCCATGACCTGAGCGATCTCGTCTGCTGAGGGGGAATCGGTAATGAACCGTCGCCCCTGTCTGCCAAGCCTCGACCACGGAACCTCTGAACCCGGGCCACCCGACCGGAAATTGCTCGTCGGTGGCTGGTCATAGCCTGGGTCGACCACCCGGTCGTACCTCGCAAGACCGGCCGTAACCGAACGATATGCCGCCCGAACACCGAGCACCCAGACCGTTGTCGCAAGCACATTTCCGGTGTGCCTCGCGACCGACGGCGGCACGGCCATCCGGCGCTCGAGGGTGCGTGCCAAAGCTCCGCCGGAATGTCGATACCCACCGATCAGTGCTCCGAGCCCACCGAGTACACCGACCCCTTGGACGACGGCGTGCCACGGCTTTGGTGTCGCAAGGTCATGCTCGTCACGTGCCGCGTCCTGCTGGGCGATCTCCCGTTTGATGGAGACAGCGCCGACGGCGGCAGCGATGGCCCCGATGCCGACGCCAGCGAGCGTGCGGCTTCGAGAGCTGCGTACTGCCGTAATCGTGGCGGCCGAGGCGGCACCTGCTCCGGCGATCTGACCAAGCGACCGAACCGGGGCTCTCCATGCCGGTTCCTGTTCGTGCCAGGGAATGAGGTACCGAGTAGCGAGACCAGCGGCAGCCGCCGTCGCAAGAATGGCCGTGTCAGCAGCTGGGTTGTCCGTTCGTGCTACCAGTGCGTACGCGGCCGACCCTGTCGCCCACCCAGCTGTGCCTGACAGACCGGCGAGAAGTGCTTGATGTGCCGTCGCACGCGGCATGAGCGAAGGGCTGAAAGAGTCGACGACGGCGAAACCTGCGAGTGCGGCGCCAGCCCAGACCCCAGGTTCGTTCCACCACAGGTCGGGATGCTCGGCGGACATCTACGGCGTCAGTGCGAGCACCGCATCAAGCTGCTGGATGAATGCCGTTGTCGCTTCGCCATATTCGATAACGGCCTGGCGACGCTCGGATCCGTCATCTGGGGCTAGGAGGCCGTCGATGACTGCATCTGCTCGTGTCACGAGAAACTGTGCAGCGATGATGGTGTCTGGCCAAGCTGGGGGAAATGGTTCAGGCACGACAGTTGCGGCTACCTGGTTGGAGAGTTCCTGTGCAGCATCGCGCACGGCTTCAAAGCCTTCCCTCGTCTCGTCAAGCGTCGCCCCAGTCGTCTCCCGGTTTTCCCAATTGTCGTTGGTCAATTCGAGATCGGCCTGAAGAACGAGAGCCTCTGCTTCGAACCGCTCGACCTCTTGGATAAACGCAAGGATGTCGTTTGGCAGGGTGGTGCTTGTCGTCGTGGCCGCAATTGTCGTTGAAGTCGTTGAAGAGGTGGTGCTTGTGGACGCCGCGACGTCGGCGGGGGGAAGCGCGTTGACAAACAGGTAGGTGAACCCAATCAGCGCCACAATCACGGCGGGGAGGATCCAACGGCCTGGCTTCGGGTCTGTCGTGCTCACGACTGAGAGCATAGAACCTCCCGACTGCTGAGGGCATCATCGCTACGCTCCGCAGATGGATCTCGAGGGACGGACAGCAATTGTTACGGGTGGTGGCATCCGAGTCGGCCGGGCAATCAGTCTCGCCCTGGCGGAAGCAGGTGCCAAGGTATTCGTGCACTACAACTCGAGCGCGGGCCCCGCTGCCGATGTTCGCGACACGATTGTCGCGGCTGGAGGAGAAGCGGCAATCGGACCGGGAGACCTTTCGGATCCGGCGCAGGCTTGGTCTCTGGTCGAAGCCGCTGAGTCGGCGCTTGGACAGCCCTCGATTCTGGTCAACAGTGCCTCAGGATTCGCGTTGGATACCGCTCGCGATGTGACAGTGGAAGGGCTACGAGCCAGTCTCGCCGTCACGCTTGAGGCACCGGTGATGTTGACGAGGGCCCTAGCGCAGGCGATCGGTTCGGGAGGTGAGGGTGCTGTCGTGAACATCACCGACGCCAGGACCTTGGCCCCCTATCGCGAGCATTTGTCCTATCTCGTGGCAAAGGGCGGCATCGACACATTTACCCGAGCGGCCGCACTCTCGCTTGCACCGAATATCAGAGTCAATGCGGTTGCTCTCGGTGTCATCCTCCCTCCCAAGACCGAGGACGATGATTACGCGATGAGATTGGCGGAGACGCTTCCCCTTGGTCGCGTGGGCGGAACGGAGGTCGTGGCGGATACGGTCCTCTTCCTGTGCCGCAACGATTTCATAACCGGCGAGATTGTCAGAGTCGACGGCGGCGGACACCTCTTGTAGGGAACAGGTGCACGACCGCGTGCGCGGTCGGTAGCCTCGCTGACATGACGACACGCAACACCGCCGACCAGGTACTCATCAAGGATCTCTCCGTACAGGGGATCATCGGCATCAATCCAGATGAACGGATCAACAAGCAGGAGATTCTCGTCAACGCAACACTGTTCACAGATACCAGTGCAGCCGCGGCGTCGGACGAGATTGCGGATGCCGTCAACTACCGCACGATCACCAAGCGAATGATTGCCCACATCGAAGCAGGCGAACCGATGCTCGTGGAGCGACTCGTTCAGGAACTGGCCGATATCTGTCTCGATGACAGGCGAGTGGAACGGGTGACGATCTCGGTCGAGAAGCCGGGTGCCGTCCGATTCTCGAAGTCTGTGGGAATCAAGATCACCCGTTCGCGGGTTGTGTAATCCACAGAACGAAAAGGAACTCCTATGACTACCCATCCCGTCAAGGCCGTCATTCTCGCCGGTTCCAATGTGGACCGGGATCGCTGTCTCCCTGAAGCGGTCCGCTTGATGCGTCGGACGCCGCACATGACCGTAGAACGCGTCAGTGCCTGCTTCGACACAGTCGCCATCGGCGACGGTCCCAACGCCCCGAACTTCTACAACGCAGCGGTGCTCGTCTCGACAACGCTTGAACCGGAGGACCTGCGTGACGCGCTTCGACGCATCGAGGATGAGCTCGGACGCGTTCGCACGGATAATCCGAACTCTCCGCGAACCATTGACCTCGACATTGTGTTCTATGCAGATCTGGCGAAGGACTTCGACGGTTGGTCGATTCCAGACCCTGGTATCGAGATGCACAAACACGTCGCCGTTCCTGTCGCAGATATTGCTGGAGACTGGATTCATCCGGTGTCGGGGCTGTCAGCCAAGCAAATTGCCGAGGATCTCGGCGATCACAACGACGAGTTCACGCCGAGCCGGGCAAAGGAGTTCTCCAACCCGTATGTCACGAGGGCTGCGGACTTCGACGATGCGCCGGACGTCTATGCGCCACGGCTTGAGGAGCTCGTACGAGCCCAGCTTGTGGAGATCGGTGAGGACCCCGAACGAGAGGGTCTCCAGCGCACGCCTCTTCGTGTTGCCAAAGCGATGGACTTCCTCACTAGTGGGTACACGACATCCCTCGATGAAGTGGTGAACGACGCCATCTTTGATGCTGAGGGCGCGGAGGAAATGGTCGTCGTGCGCGATGTGGAGTTCTACTCGATGTGTGAGCATCACATGCTTCCGTTCTTTGGGAAGGCGACGGTTGCCTACCTGCCGAAGGGCAAGATCATCGGACTCTCGAAGATCGCGAGAATCGTCGACGTCTATGCGCGGCGCCTCCAGGTCCAGGAGCGTCTCACGAATCAGATCGGCGATGCTCTCACTGAGATCCTCGACCCGCACGGCGTTGGCGTCGTAATGGAGGGCAAGCACCTTTGCATGATGATGCGCGGTGTCCAGAAGCAGGAGAGCAACATGGTCACGAGCTCGATGCGAGGCACGTTCCGCTCAGACCCAAGCACAAGGTCAGAGTTCCTCGACTTGGTGAACTGACTCTTCGGATTCATTCAAACACTTGGGGCGAGATCGTTGGGAACCGGAACCGTGAGCCCTTGCTTCCGATATGGTCTTGGGCATGACTTCTGACACCTTCGGCAGACCCATGCGAGACCTTCGGATCTCGGTAACCGATCGATGCAGCTTCCGCTGTGTCTATTGCATGCCACGCGAAGTGTATGACGACCATGAATACCTTGATCGGTCCGACATCCTTACCTACGACGAGATAGCCCGAATCGCCGGTGTTGCCGTGTCGCTCGGCGTCACGAAGGTCCGGCTCACGGGTGGTGAACCGCTGCTGCGGCGCGAGATCGAAACGCTCGTAGGCTTGCTCGCTTCCCTTGATGGCATCGAGGACCTCGCGATGACGACGAACGCGCTCCAGCTATCGAAGATGGCCTCACAACTGGTCGACGCAGGCCTCGGAAGAGTCACAGTGAGCCTTGACGCCATCGAGAACGCCTCGTTCAAGAAGATGATTGACACCGAGGTCGATGTCGAGGTCGTTCTCAAGGCGATCGACGATGCTGCCGCCGCAGGGCTCGGACCGGTCAAGGTGAACGCCGTGCTGCGTAAAGGGTGGAATGTCGATCAGGTGATTCCGCTTGCCAACTACTTCCGAGGGACGGGCCATGTGCTTCGTTTCATCGAATACATGGACGTCGGGACAACAAACCAGTGGGTGCTCGATGAGGTCGTCACCTCTGCATCCGTCGCGGAGACAATCGCTTCGAAGTGGCCGATATCCCCAGTCGAGGCGTCATATGTTGGTGAGGTCGCTCAGCGATGGATGTACGACGACAGCATGGGTGAAGTCGGCTTCATCTCGTCGGTAAGCCAGCCATTCTGCGGCACCTGCACTCGCCTGCGGCTGTCGGCAGAGGGGAGCCTGTACACCTGTCTGTTCGCGACCGAAGGGGTTGACCTCCGTGGTCCGATCAGGGACGGCGCAACCGATAGCGACCTTGGCGAGCTGCTGACCGCTACCTGGTCTGCAAGGGACGACCGCTACTCAGAACTGCGCGGCGGCGTGGCACTCGCCAACCCCAAAGTCGAAATGAGTTACATCGGCGGCTGATGTGCCGAGCCGGAACCCTTGAATCCGGCCTCAGCATTTGACACGTTTGCTGCATGGAACCTGGAGCCGTGTACCTGGTCGGTGTGGTGTCTGTCTTTGGTGCGTGGATCATTGGAGACAGGACGTGGTCGGTTGCGGTGCTGGTCGTGGAGCGAATGCCTGCGTGGCCGTGGCCGGTCCGACGTGTGGTCATTTTGATTGTCGCTCTTTCGTTGTCTCTCGCTGTGACACGCCCCCGGCCGAGTGTGGCTGACGTCACGCCGACCCACGATCGGGCCATCGCTGAGACACACGGCCGGCTTGGGGAGGAACAAGCCTTCTCGTTTGCGGCGCTGACCTATCCCATAGTGGCGGTGAGAACTCCGTCGGATACCGCGATGACCCACACCGTTGTGCGAGGCGATTGCCTCTGGTCGATTGCCCGCTCGGTGATCATTTCGGATGGCGACGTACCAAACGGCTCAGACATCGGATTGCTGTGGCGATCCATCTACTCGCTGAACCGATCAACCATCGGTGACAACCCCAGCCTCATCTTCCCAGGGCAGGTGCTTGTCCTTCCTGAAAGGTGAACTGTGGAATCCGAAGAGTACGAACAGATCCCGTGGTCGCGTCTTGTGGCCGAAAGCGAGCCTGCGATCGATCGACGGCTGTACCTCATTGGTGGTGCGATTGCGGTCATTGTGTGTGTCTTCCTTGCCGTCAGGATCTTCGGATCTGCTGCGGTGCCGAGACAACCGGTTTTGATCGCAGAGCCAGACCAGCTCACGACAGAGGTCAATGGGCAAATCGCACCTCCCCCGACGCCTGCGTCACCGATGGTGATCAGCGAGGCCGATTTGATGGCAGACGTCGAGCCAACTCGTTGGGAGATCAACCCGGTAGTCACCACGATCGCGGAGTGGTTCGTCACTGACTTCTTCACGAGAGATGGTTCTCAGGCAACCACGAACAGTCTCACCCAGCGAATGACGTCATCGATTGATGAGATTCCTCATGCGACCTACGAAGGGCCGGAGATGTTTGTCGAATGGGCAAGCGCCTATGCGTATGAGGAACTCGACGTTGGCGTTGTGGTGTCGGTCGTCTACCGAACCATCCACCGGACGCCGGAGGGGTTTGTTCGCGACGAAGCGCAGGCCGTTGCGGTATCGCTTGTCGAGGAGGCAGAGGGTTGGGTTGTCGATGGGTTCCCCATGGACGCAGTCGTGCCATAGGGCTCAGCTGAGGGATTGAACGGCCGTACTACGGTGTGGCCGTGGTTGAGAACTATGCGAACGCAGCGTCCAGGACGGCGGTAATTGGCTCGGTGAGGTCATCCCAAGAAGCCGTTTCGGACCGGGTCACCGTTACGAAGTTCGCGGTCATGAACACGGAAGTCACACCGTCCATCACCAGTATTGGGGCGATGCGTTCGTCCGCCGAATCGGCGTCGGTGAACGTCGCAGGGCCACCCACTGGGCCCTCGAGGGTGAACTTCAATGCACGCGGGTTTGGCGTGCTCTCTACGACGATGGCCAACCGAGACTCCCTTCAGTGTGCGCTGCAGCGTAGTGGGGAACCGACGTGATCCTTGGGGCAGATGTCGGTGGCACCTTCACCGACGTCGTGGTAGTTGGAGAAGGAGTCATGACTACGGCGAAGCTCCCGACGACAGCAGTGCAAAGTGACGCCATTGTCGCAGGCGCCACCGCCCTTGCCCGTGGTGTCGGCATCGAAAGCTTCATCCACGGCACCACCGTGGCCACGAATACCCTGCTTGAGGGGACGGGGGCGAGGACCTTCCTGATCACGGATGACGGATTCGAGGATGTGCTCGAAATCGGTCGGCAGGATCGCCCATCGCTCTACGACAGCGACGTCGATCGTCCGACGCCGCTTGTCGAAAGGGCCAATCGCGTAGCTGCAACAGGAGCGCTCGATGCGGTCTTGACGGCGGAAGCAGTCGCTATATCGCTCGTCTTCGGTCATGACCAACCCGGCAGCGAAGCACTCATCCTCGAGCGCCTGCGGTCCCTCGGCTACCGCGGTCCGATCAGCCTGTCGTCGACAGTCGCACCAGAGTTCAGGGAGTTCGAACGGACCTCGACAACGGTTCTCAACGCCTACCTCACACCGTCATCGGAGCGGTATCTCGCGATGCTTCGCGAAACGCTTGTTGACACCGGAGTCGTAGAACACATGGCGGTCATGCGCTCATCAGGCGGCCTCATATCCGACGCGGACGCCGCGCGTACACCTTCAGCAATCCTCCTTTCCGGCCCAGCCGGCGGCGTGGCCGCAACGGCCGCCTTTGCCGCTCAGCACGAGCACTCACGGGTCGTGTCGTTTGACATGGGCGGAACGTCCACCGACGTGTGTCGGATCGAGGACGGCGCCTTTGACATCTCGTACGAGCGAAGCGTCGGGGGATATGTGTGCAGGCTTCCGGCGGCTGCAATCCACACTGTGGGCGCCGGCGGGGGCTCGATTGCCTGGATTGACGGCGGCGGTGCATTGCGGGTCGGACCGCAAAGCGCCGGGGCGAACCCTGGACCGGCCTGCTACCAGAACGGGGGGACGGAACCGACCGTAACCGACGCGAACGTAGTGCTCGGGCGCATCGGGCCCGATGCAGCCCTCGGCGGGTCGTTGCACATCGATGGAGCCCTCGCGGCCACGGCGATTGAGCCAATCGCACACTCGCTCGGGATCTCTCTTCAAGCGGCGGCACTTGGGATTGTCGCGGTTGCTGAGGATGTGATGGGAAGGGCGATACGGACCGTCTCGATTGAGGAAGGGGCAGATCCACGTGGTGCCTATCTCTATGCCTTTGGGGGAGCCGGAGGATTGCACGCTACGTCTCTCGCTCGATCGCTCGGCATGGCTGGCGTCGTCTTTCCCCCACATGGCGGTGTGTTCTCTGCCCTCGGGCTCCTGCTTGCCCCGCCCCGCGCCGATGTGGCTCAGTCGGCCTTCGTTGGCGGCGATGATCTTGGTGACCTTCGCAGTACCTTCGATGAGATCGAGACGAACGCGGTGGCTCAGCTTGCGGACGCCGGTCACGAGGTTGACGTAATCTCCTTCGCTGTCGATGTTCGGTATCTCGGTCAATCCCACGAGATCGCCGTGGCCTACGACAGAGGCGAAGCAGCGTCGGTGGTTCGCGAACGATTTGACGCTGCTCATCATCGGAGAAACGGGTTTCATCGGGCCGGAGATCCCATCGAGATCGTGACGGTTCGATGTACCGCCACTGGAAGCCCGAGCCTCACGCTGAACGACCTTCCCTCCATCGGCAATCCAACGCCAAAGGAGGCGCACTACCGAGCTGTGTGCACGGCTGACGGAGAAGCGTCGGCGTCGGTTCTCTATCGGGCAACGCTTGAGACCGGTCGACGGATTCACGGACCTGCGGTAATTGAGGAGGATGAGGCGACGATCTTTCTCTCGGAGGGCGACGCCGCGTGCGTGCTCGCCGACGGCTCGATTGAGGTGGCGTTGTGACCCTGGATCCAATCGTCCTGGAGATCGTGCGGAATCAGCTGGCTGCCATCGCTGAAGAGATGGGGATTGTGCTGCGCAACACGTCGTTCTCTCCGAACATCAAAGAGAGAATGGACTGTTCCGCAGCCGTCTTCACCCCGCACGGCGAAATGCTTGCCCAAGCCGAGCACATCCCTGTCCATCTTGGTTCCATGCCTGCGTCGGTCATGGCGGTGCTCGATCGATTTGGGACCGATCCTGAGCCTGACACGCAGTTTGCGGTCAACGACCCATTTGCAGGTGGCACCCACCTCAACGATCTGACGATTGTTCGACCGGTGCACGTCGGGTCGACCCTCGTCGCGTGGGTCGGCAACAGAGCCCACCACGCTGACGTTGGTGGGGAAGCCCCTGGTTCCATGCCAGCACACGCAACGAGCGTCTATCAGGAGGGCATCGTCGTAGCGCCAACCCTTGCCGCGTCAACAGGCAGGTGGACTAGCGAGTTCCTTGAGCCGTTTCTTGACGCCACGCGAACGCCCGTCGAGCGACGTGGCGACCTCTCGGCGCAAGTAGGTGCGAATGAGGCTGGAGCGATTCGGCTCGCCGAACTTGTGACCAGCCTCGGAGTTTCGGTGTTCCGGAGCCTGACCGGTGCGCTTCTGACGTACGGTGAAAGGCGAATGGCCGCCGCGATTGGCACGCTTGATGATGGCGAATCCTCGTTCACAGATTTCATGGAGTGGAAAGGTGATCTGGTGCCGATTTCTGCGACTGTCACCGTTGCCGGCACTGAACTGAAAGCCGATTTCTCGCAAACGGCGCCTCAGGTCGCAGGCAATATCAACGCCGTGCGAGCGGTGACTGAATCATGTCTTGCGTATGCGGTGAGGGTCGCCACTGACCCAACCATTCCCGCAACGGGTGGGGCCTATCGACCGCTCACACTGATCACGAGACCTGGGTCGATAGTCGACGCCGTCAAGCCTGCCGCAGTCGCAGCGGGCAACGTCGAAACATCTCAGCGCATCGCCGATGTGCTTCTCGGGGCGCTGTCGACGTTCGCACCTCACCGAGTTCCTGCGGCAGGTCAGGGGACCATGAACAACGTGTTGATTGGCAACGACCGTTTTGCGTACTACGAAACCGTCGCCGGTGGTCAAGGCGGCCGTCCGTCCAAACGCGGTCAGTCGGGTATCCAAACCGGAATGACGAACACCAAGAACACCCCGATCACATCCGTGTCGGCGCACTATCCGTTCGAGATCACCAAATACCGGCTGCGGACGAACAGTGGAGGGAAAGGGCGACATGCCGGAGGTGATGGGATCGAGCGAGGGATTCGGTTCCTTGAGCCTGCAACTCTGTCCCTGATGGGCGAGCGCCGTTTGACTGCTCCGTGGGGTCTCGCAGGAGGTCTCGATGGCTCACCAGGGGAAGATTGGCTTAACACCGCGGGCGGGGATCGGATCCGTCTTTCGTCCAAATGCACGGTCGATGTCGACGCTGGGGATGAGCTTGTTGTGCTCACACCCGGCGGTGGCGGGTGGGGCAAGTAGGCTCTATCGATGACCCTTGTCGGCGAACTCACTGCACTTCTCGGCGACTCTCGCGTCAGGCACCACCCGCTCGATCTTCTCATGTTCGCAAAGGACGCCGGCGTGACGAGCGGTTCGGTTCTTGCCGCTGTTCTTCCCGAGACGACCGATGAGGTGGCAGCGTGCGTCCGCATCGCACGTGAGTTTGATGTTCCGATTGTTCCCCGCGGCGCTGGCACGGGTCTTGCAGGTGGTGCGGTGCCGATAGAGCCGGGGCTCTTGATTGTGCTCACGAGAATCAACGACATCTACGAAGTCGATGAGATCGGCCGGACCGCTTGGGTGGGCCCTGGCCTCATCAATCTCGATCTCTCGAATGCCCTCTCCTCGGCAGGTTTGCACTTTGCCCCAGATCCCTCCTCGCAGCAGGTGAGCACGATCGGAGGCAATGTCGGCACCAACGCAGGGGGCCCACACTGTCTCGCAGATGGCACGACCGTCGCTCACGTCCTTGGTATGGAGTTCGTTACGCCGCAGGGTGAGATCGCCGTCCTCGGCGGTGAGGTGCCTGACACGCCAGGGCTGGACCTCAGAGCGATCGTTGTCGGTTCGGAAGGAACCCTCGGGATTGTCACGAAGGTTCTTGTGAGGCTGATGCAGAACCCCCCTGATGTCGCGACAATCCTTGTCGGCTTTCCCTCGATCAGGGATGCCGCAGGCACTGTCTCGCAAATCATTGCGGCAGGATCCATTCCCGCAGCGCTCGAGATCATGGATAAAGGCATGGTCGAAGCCGTCGAGCGCTTCGTCGGGGCCGGGTATCCACTCGACGCCGAAGCCGTCCTACTCGCCGAGGTGACGGGCACGGCTCAATCCGTCGCCGATGCTGCAGCGTTGGTGAGCCGCATTGCGAACCAGAACCACGCAACTTCGGTCCGGGTCGCTGTCGAGGACGACGAGCGAGCCCGTCTCTGGAAAGGGCGAAAGGCTGCCTTCGGTGCCGTCGCACAAAAGGCACCCGACTACTACTTGCACGACACCGTTGTCCCCAGGACGCGGCTCGTCGAAGTCATGACCCAGATCTACGAGATCGGTGAAAGGCACGGCGTTGAGATGTTGAACGTCTTCCACGCGGGGGATGGCAATCTGCACCCGCTTGTTGCGTTTGATTCCAAGGAACCGGGGATGCTCGAGAAGGTGCGCGCGGCCGCTGATGAGATGGTGAGAGTCTCGATTGACGCTGGAGGGTCCTTGTCGGGGGAACACGGCATTGGGGTTGAGAAGCGGGATCTGATGCCCCTTGTGTTTGGCGAGTCTGATCTGGATGCACAGGCCAGGATTCGAGATGCTTTCGACGATCGCGGCTTGATGAACCCCGGAAAGGTTCTTCCGACAGGGTCGAGGTGTTTCGATGGGTCCGGGGTGCGGCTGCCATGAATGAACGCTCGGAGCTTGAGGCGACGCTTGACACGCTCGGCTTGGCAGATGGCGTGCTGAACCCTGTCCAACCGAGGACCGTTGCGCCGCGGTCGGCCGAAGAGGTCGCCGCCATTCTCGGTAGCGCTGCGTCCGTCGGGGTACCGGTTGGGTTCGTCGGCTCAGGGTCCGTCCTCCGACCGTTCGGCATCGCCTATCCCCTGGTTTTGTCGTCCTCGGCTCTCGGCGGGGTGATCGACTGGCAGGTCGACGATCTCACCGTCACCGTGGGACCTGGGCTCACCGTCGGGGAACTCGAATCAATGCTCGCCGAACGCAACCAGACCTCGCTCCTTCCGGACGCTGACACGCATCGAACCGTTGGTGGAATCGTGGCAGCAGGCTCGTCGGGGCTTGGACGCCTCAGATACGGGCCAACGCGCGATCGTGTGTTGGAAGCCACCCTTGCGACGGGCTATGGCCATGTGGTGCGCGGTGGCGGTCGTCTGGTCAAGAATGTCACTGGGTACGATCTCCCTCGGCTTGCTACCGGATCCTTGGGCTCTCTTGGCTTCCTTACATCGGTGTGTCTCAAGCTCTGGCCACGGCCACAGGCCAGGGCGGTTGTTGCGGTCGAGAATGCTTCGAATGCGTATGCGACCCTGTATCGACCGACAGCCGTCATCGAGACCGAATCGGGACACTTCGCCGTCATCGAAGGGTCCGAAGCCGACGTCGAGAACCAACGCCGCTCCATCGATGGCTCGACCGTTGATCCGCAAGTTGTCGCTGCGGCGATCGAGAGCCCCGTGGTTGTGTCGGTGCGGGTTCCGTCGCGCCATGTTCAGACGGCGATTGAACTTGTGGCCGACACCGGAGCAGTCCGTTGGAATGCGGCCCACGGTGTTGGAACGGTCGACGCTGGTTGGGAAACCCTCACAGCTGAAGGACTCAAGACACTGCGCGACGCCACCACACGTCTGGGAGGGGTTGCCGTTCTTGAGCGAGCGTCAGATGGCCTCGCCGAAGCGGATCGTTGGGGATTCATTCCCTCTGGCTTGGACATCCAGCGACGACTCAAGCATCAATTCGACCCTGTAGGTGTATGCAATCCCGGCGTCCTCCCAGGAGGCCTGTGATGGCGTGGGTCACAGATCATCGACCCGATGGGGAAGCGCTCAACGCCTGTGTCACCTGTGGATTGTGTCTGCCGGTGTGCCCGACCTTCCGCATCACAGGAGATGAGACCGCGTCGCCTCGGGGTCGTCTTCGGGCGATGATCGCAGTTGAAGATGGTGAGGCACCGGTCGATGCGCGCTTCGCGGATGTGATGTCGTTGTGTCTTCAGTGCAGGGCGTGCGAGACGGCATGTCCTTCCCTCGTTCCATTTGGCTCTGTCATGGAGTCGTCACGCGCGGAAGTTGTTTCGCAAGTTGCAGGGGAACGTGGCCGCTTCCGCCGCTTTCTTACGGTTACGGTGCTTCGATCGCGACTGCTGCTCCGGTTGGCAACACGTGTGGCTGCGGTGCTGCAGCGCCTCGGAGTCCTGACCAGAGTTCCTCGAATCGGGAACCAGGCGGAGGGCTTGCGTCGGCTTCCCCTTGCTTCGACGAGTGCGGTTGGTGGTTCATGGGGGCCAGCAGACGGTCAGGTGGCCATGCTGCTTACCGGCTGTGTCTCCGATGTGTGGTTCTCCGATCTTCACCGAGCAACTATCGAACTCCTCGTTGCTGCCGGATACCGAGTTGAGGCACCGTCATCGCAAACGTGTTGTGGTGCCCTCGCCTCGCACGGTGGATTCGCCGGCGACGCAGCAGCCATGGCGACAGCAAATATCGAGGCTTTTGCTGATGCGGATCTCGTTGTGGCTGATGTCGCGGGCTGTGGGGCTCATCTCAAGACGTATACAGGGAGTGGGGGAGCCGACGTTGCGGCCAAGACCAAGGACATCACGAGCGTCGTGGCCGAGGCAATCGAGGACGGCAGATTGCCCGTTCTTCCACACACCGGCCAGCCGGTCGGAATTCAGGACCCGTGTCACATGGAGCACGGGTTGCGGACGCACACGGCTGCCGATGCAGTCGTCGAGGCTGCAGGGCATGTACCGATTCCGATCGATCGCGGCGGATTGTGTTGTGGAGCTGCCGGGATGTATCAGATAGAGCATCCCGACATCTCTGAACACCTTGGCATCCAGAAGGCTGCAGCTGCGACAGAGAAAGACACGACCATCATCGTGTCGGCAAACGCTGGCTGCGAGATGCAGCTTCGGCGGTACCTAAGCGGTGCCTCGACGGTGATGCATCCCGTTGAGCTTTACGCCAGTCAACTGAAGCACTACAACGGCTGAGCGTAGATCCCGTTTGGGACGACATCGCAGCCAGACGCGCGGGCGGCGTCGGCCAGCCATGGACAGTCAGCGACCCACATGCTGAACCGTTCCGCTTTGCGGTCATACGCGACATCGACGAGAGCTCTCACGATGTCCTCAGCATCGGTCTCTGACGCGTCGACCATCAATACCTCGAAGGTCTCGTCTTCGTGTCTAGCGATTGCCCACGACCCTGCAACCTCCCAGAGCATCCCGCGTGTTGCAGCCTGTTGGACGTCAACCGACCTGAGGCGGTGGAAGGACCAGTTCCGCGCGAGCAAGCCTCGAAGCTTCCTTCCAGGTTCTCCCGACGTCCAAGAGGCGACGACAAGTTCTGCATCGGTCCCGGTCCCTTCAGCGGCGACCAGTGGCGAGCGCCGCCGGTGACCTCCGTTTCCGTTCAGCCGCGGCTGCCTCGCTGCGAGCGTCCGATGGGCGCGATGGACAGTCGTGGTGCGCCGAAATGCGGTCTTGTCTATGTGCCTTACCGATGGATCGTTCTGATCCTCGATGAGGAGTCTTGCAACGAGTGCCCCTTGGTCCCTTGCCCAATCCGTGAGCACAACGGCCATGTCGCCAGCCGTGCCCTCGCCCCGCCTGTCGGGGTGCACCCGTGCGGCGTGTAGCCACGCCTCCTGCGGTGTGAGGAGAGCACAACGTCCCATTGCATATGGGGTGTCTGTGGTGTCTGTCGCGACCATCACGATGCTGTCAGGGCTATCGATCCAGTCTCCGATCGAATCGGGCACATAGTCACCCCATTCGAATGTGCCGGTGGTGAACGCAGCGATCGAGTCGACATCGCGGTCGGTGGCTTGACGAAAGTTCATAGGCGGAATGGTAGAAGGCACTCTGGCGGAGATTCCGCACAGCTCAGTACTGAGCGAGCTCCCGTGCCTGTTCAATGATCCCTGCGGTATCCGGCATCACCTGTGCTTCGAGACCCTGTGCGAACGGGAATGCAGGAATCTCGGGTGCGGCGTATCTGCGAACGGGTGCGTCGAGCCACTCGAAGGACTTCTCCGCGATCTGGGCAGCCACCTCGGCTCCGTACCCGAGAAACTGATTGTCCTCGTGAACGATCAGAACCTTTGAGGTCCGGGTCACCGCCGCCTCAATGGAAGGCCAATCGAGCGGTCGGAGAGATCGCAGGTCCAGCACCGTGACATCGATGCCCTCCTCGGCAAGCTGATCTGCTGCCTGCACGGCGAAGTGCGACATGGCTCCGTACGCGATGATTGTGAGGTCATCACCCTTTCTGCGCAACGCCGCCTTTCCAATTGGAACGCGATGGTCGCCGACAGGAACTGGGCCCTTCACCAGCCGGTAGAGCTTCTTCGGCTCGAGCACCATGACGGGATCTGGATCCTCCATGGCTGACCGGAGAAGCCCAACGGCGTCTGCGGGCGTCGAAGGAACTACAACCTTCAGGCCAGGGACATGGGCGTAGAAGGCTTCGATCGATTGCGAGTGATACATCGCACCGTGGATTCCCCCGCCGTAGGGCACCCTGATCGTCACTGGCATGTTCCATCGACCGTTGGAGCGGTACGAAATGCGTGCGAGTTCCGACACAATCTGATCGAACCCAGGGTGGATGAAGTCTGCGAACTGAATCTCGGCGCACGGCCTCGCACCGGCGGCTGCCAAACCAACCCCAAGCCCGATCACAAGGGCCTCCGCGAGGGGAGTGTTGAACGATCGATCCTCACCGAAGGCGTCTGTGAGTCCCTTGGTCGCCTTGAATACCCCGCCCTTCGGATCAGCGACGTCCTCGCCAAACACGATCATCCGATCGTCTGCTGCCATGAGTTCATGGAGACCCATGTTGACGGCCTCGATGATGTTCTTCGTCTCTCCGACCGGATCTGGCTCAATCTCCGTGACAGCATCGACCGGCTCTATCGGCTTGGCGTACACGTGGGCCAACGGATCGGTGGGGTCTGGTGCGCTCTCGGTGGATTTCACTGCCGCTGCGATGACGTCTGCGATCTCCTGATCGATTTCCTTCTCGTGTGCATCGCTGAGGACTCGTTGCTCAACGAGATACTGGCGGAAATTGGGGATCGGATCCTTGCGCCGCCAAAGCTCGACTTCCTCCCTGCTCCGATACAACTTGTCGTCATCGTCCGAGGTGTGGGCGTAGTAGCGATACGTCTTGGCTTCGATCAGCGTCGGTCCCTCACCGTTGCGTGCTCTTTCCACTGCCGCGGTCATCGCGCCATAGACCTCGAGGACGTTGTTGCCATCGACGACCACGCCAGGCATGCCGTAGCCGATTGCGCGGTCCGCGACCTGACCGGCGACTTCTGATGCAGCCGGGACCGAGATCGCATAGAGGTTGTTCTGGATGAGGAACACGACCGGGAGCTTGTGGATGCCAGCGAAGTTCATCGCTTCGTGCCAGTCACCCTCTGAGGTCGAGCCTTCGCCACCATCGACGACCACCACGCCATCGGACCCGGTTTGCTGTAGTCGGTAGGCGATCCCGCACGCGTGCGGGTACTGAACCCCAATCACCGACGATTGTGACAGGATGTTGAGGTCGGGTTCAGACCAGTGGCTCGGCATCTGTCTGCCGCCACTCGATGGGTCGGACGCTTTCGAGAACACTCCGGCAAACACATCCTCTGGCGAAATGCCAATGCTGAGCGCAAACGCGGTGTCTCGGTAGTAGGGGAGGGACCAGTCCCTTGTCGGGTCGATCGCAGCTGCCGCCCCAACCTGTGTGGCCTCGTGACCGGACACTGACACCACGAAAGGAACCCGACCCTGACGGTTGAGTGCCCACATGCGTTCATCCAGCCTCCGAGCGAGCACCATGTTGCGGTACAGCGCGAGGAGATCGTCGTGGGAAAGTCCAAGTGCGGTGTGGTCAATCACACTGTCGAGTTCAAGCGTCAATTGGGCTCCTGTTCGCTCTAGCCGCAGCTATGCGCTCATCAGCGACGAGTTCTGCAGCTTGGTGGGTGTCGATGTCGAGTTGTTCGGACTTGGCGAAGATGCTTGCGATGTTCAAGCGGATTCTGTCGACCATCATTGCGGCATTCTCAATCGAATAGCCGCCCGCTCCGGCTGCGATGTTGATGATGCCGCCGGCGTTTGCGACAAAGTCCGGCGCGTAGACGATGCCTCGCTGTTTGAGGCGGATGCCGTCAGCTGGCGTCGCAAGCTGGTTGTTAGCCGATCCAGCGATCGCCGCACATGACAGCCAAGGTATCGATTCTTCGTTGAGGTCTGCGCCGAGGGCGCACGGGGCGAGTATGTCGCAGTCCACCTTGTGGATGTCATCAACGGACACGACCTTGGCTCCGAGATCGTGGGCAGCCCGGTCCGTTGCCTGGACGTTGACGTCAGCAACGACAAGTTCCGCTCCCCGTGCGACGAGCCGTTCTGCAAGGGACATCCCAACCTTGCCAATGCCTTTGATCGCTACTCGTCTCGACGTCAGATCATCCGACCCCCACAAATGGTCGGCAACCGCCTCGATGGCGGCAACCACGCCACGAGCTGTAGCTGGCGAAGGATCACCCGATCCGCCGCGGTCAATCGGGAGACCGGACACGTGGTTCGTTTCCTCTGAGACGATCACCATGTCTGGGACCGTTGTGCCGACGTCCTCGGCCGTGATGTAGCGGCCCGCCAGTCCGTCGATGAATCGTCCATATGCCCTGAAGAGTGCTTCCGACCTGAGCTCAGCGGGATCACCGATGATTACGGCCTTGCCGCCTCCAAGCTCGAGACCTGCGCACGCGGCCTTGTATGTCATGCCTCTCGACAGCCGAAGAACATCGACGAGGGCCTCGTTCTCCGATGTGTACGGGTAGAACCTGGTGCCGCCAAGAGCGGGGCCGAGAGTGGTGTCGTGGATAGCGACAATCGACCGAAGACCGGACTCGTGGTCCACTCCGAAATGTACGGACTCGTGGCTGTCGGTATCGACGAGGTCGAAGATTCCCAAGATGCCCCTCCGGCCGGGATCGTCTCATCGGACATGTTCATGTTACTGCCCGAGCCGTGCTCGGCACCACGGTTGGAACGCAAAACCACACCACGCCACACGACACGTGGTCTGTGGGATACCATCGCACCATGATCGCAACTGCGTACCTCCGCGTATATCTCCCCTCGACGAGGGCTGGAGCACTTCCGCCACACCGATCCTTGAACGGCGACGAGCGAATGAGGATGAACGCGGAATTCGTGTGGACCGAGTCGACCGCTGATGACGCCATCTACACAGCTTGGGAAGGCGACCAGTTCGTGTGCCCTCGAAACACCAGACTCCGGATGCTTGAAGGCGTCGTCGCTTTCGGCGGCTCAGGGGAGGGTTCGTTGCTTGTCTCTGAAGACGAACGGGTAGCAGCGATCGCTGAACTCTCCAACATGAAGCGGTCAAGCGCCCTCGCGCGATCGTTCATTCTCTCCTCGGCGTGGCACGTGCCCCTGCGGTGGTTCAGCGCGTTCCGACCGAGCGAACGCGATGTGTATGAGGAGGGCGGTATCACCTCGATTCGCTACCGAACCTCAATCGGGGAGGCGATTGATCGAGTGCGGTGGGCGGCCACGGTGTTAGACGCGGCCGGATTCCCCGAGACGCCGATTGAGCACCTCAACGACCTTGAAAGGTGGCTCGCTGACTTCTCAGCAGATTCGATGGTCGAGCTTGACTACGGCCGTGTCGCATCGCTCTTCAAGGACGCCGATCTCGTGTTCGACGAGAGCGCGCTCGACGTGAGAGAGAGTTTGCTCGCGCTCGAGGCAGGTGACCTCGCCGGTTCTGGAGACGGGTATCAACGCGTTGCTCGCCGTTGGGCGTCGCCCCAGGCCTACACGTTCACAAACTGATCTGACCTGAACGAGCAATGACTACCTCTCGCCTCATCCTGATGTACGTCGCTTGGCTCCTCGCTGCAGGGTCCGTCGCCGTCACGATTGCCGTACTCACGACGGAGCTGTTTGCCGCTGTGGGGTTGGTCGACCGGTCCGGCGCTGGCTACGGGTACTCGCTCGGTGTCATGACGGCGGTCCTCTTTGTGGCCCTCGCCGTCGTCCCGTTCGTATTCAGAGACAGGTTCGTTGGCGCTGAACCAGAAGCCGGTGACGGGTGAAAGAGCTGTCCTTTCCTCCCGATCTCGAGTGGAAGGCTGCAACGCTCGAAGATGTGCCCGCTATTGCGGAGATGCAGCGTGCATGTTTCGACGTGGACGGCAGTTACATCGAAACTGAGGACGAGGTTGCGGAACGGTTTGAAAGCCCCATGGTGACGCCAGCGAGCGACTCACTTCTTGGATTCGACCAAGACGGTGCTGTCGCCGTCAGCCTTTGGAGTTTTGTCATCCCTGACCCGGAAGATACGTGGAAGGTCTACGACGACAACTACGTGCACCCCGACCATCGCACGCCTGAGCTTGTCAACTTCGCTGTTGACTGGTGGATGCAGCGGGCGATCGACCGGGTGCAGGCTCACTGGTCGATGCTTCCCATCACGTATCACCAGCATGCCTATCCCAAGCAGGAGGATCACATCGCACTGATTGAGTCCAAGGGGTTTACGCCTGCGATCTATTTCGATGAGCTCCGTCGGGATCTCACTGTTCCGATTCCCGACCTATCGATTCCCGAAGGTATGCACATGATGCCTCACGAGTCACTCGGGGATGAGGACGCCCTCGCGCTCCGCAACGGTGCCTTCCGTGACCATCGTGGATCCCAGCCGTGGACCCTTGAGATGTGGCAGTCCCTCAAGACGAACGCCTTCCGCACCGAAGCCTCGTTTGCACTGCTCGACGGTGACCAGCCAGTCGCCTACACGGTCTGTCACGCCTACCCCCACGACGCCGCGGTCCGCGGCTATACCGAGGGCTGGATCATGGGCGTCGGTACTGCTCGGTCACATCGAGGCAGGGGCCTTGCCTCGGTCCTCATCTGCGAATCGATGAAGGTGTTTGCGGCTGAAGGTCTGCAGTACGCCACTCTTGAGGTAGACAGTGAGAACCCGACGGGTGCTGCCGGCTTGTATGGCAGACTCGGTTTTGAAAAGGTGCGGGGCTACGTCGACTACACGATGACCGTTGAACCTGAGGCGAGGAGAGCCGAAGATGGGTGAGCTTTCGATTGAAAGCGATCAGGTGTTTCGAATCCGGACTGACCGCACACCCGGTTTGCTTGGTCGGGCGCTCGCAGCCGCAGGTGAGCATGGTGCGAACATCGGTGAGATTGTCACAGTGCACATCGGCGCAGATCACAACATCCGCGAGGTCACGATCATCGCCCCCAACGATGAGGCGATCGCAGCTATTGCACAATCGATGGACGAGATCGAAGGTGTCGAAGTTCTGCCTGGGCTGATCGACAAGGTATGGGAACAGCACTCTGGCGGGAAGATCAAGATCAAGTCGACGGTTGTCGTCCGAACGCTCCAGGACATCAGGGAGGTGTACACCCCCGGCGTTGCGCGGGTCGTTGCCGCTATTGCCGACGACGAATCTCTTGCGGACGAATTGACCTGGCGTGGCAACACGATTGCCGTGGTGACGAATGGAACCCGGGTCCTTGGCCTCGGCGATGTCGGCCCTGCGGCCGCCCTGCCTGTGATGGAAGGGAAGGCGCTCTTCTACGCGAAGCTTGTGAAGGTGAACGCGGTTCCGATCGTGCTGGACGCCAAGGATCCGAAGGACGTCATCGACACCGTGGTGCGGATTGCACCGGGATTCGGAGGTATTCACCTCGAGGACATTTCAACACCTGAGGTTTACGAGATCGAGCGAGAACTCGAGCGGTTGCTTCACATCCCGGTGTTCCATGACGACCAACACGGCACTGCTGTGGTGGTGGCCGCGGCCGTCATTTCGGCTTCCCGTCGAATCGGTGTGGATCTCTCTGAGTTGTCATTCGGGCAGGTTGGGCTCGGCGCCGCCGGTAGCGCCATCGCTGGCCTTGCTTCGGGTCTCGGATTCCGTTCGATAGCTGCCTTTGATCCAAGCGAACTCGGGATCGAACGCCTCCGCGAGGTAGCCGCTCCGGACATGGTTCTGGATCTTGGGACTACAACGGATCACTTCGACAAGGTCGTCGACGAATCAGACGTTCTCGTGCTCACAACGGGTCAGGCGGGATTGCTGCCGCCTGAGAGGATTAGGGACGGCCAGATCATCATGGCGCTCACGAACCCACTTCCTGAGATCACGCCGGGTGCCGCACGAGCAGCCGGGGCAGCCATTGCTGCGGATGGGTCGATTGTCAACAACGTCCTGTCGTACCCAGGGTTGTTCAAGGGTGCGCTCGATGCCAGGGCCTCGTCGGTGACTCTCGCGATGAAGAGAGCCGCAGCCTTTGCCATCGCCGATGCTGCGGTGGAGGGCGTGCTCCTCCCTGATCCGCTGGATCGCTCCATGCATGAGTCCGTCGCTTCGGCCGTTGCCGCGGCTGCAACCCGATAACTGCTGGTCCTTTCGGCTACCGTGTCCGACGAGCAACTGAGCGGGAGCCCTCGAA
>Ga0070727_10001173_pt1 | contig 28633 bp, 22 predicted proteins | sample tdAd472_FD_66722 | JGI IMG/M metagenome (GOLD analysis project Ga0070727, IMG submission 66722) | Marine sediment microbial communities from the Atlantic coast under amendment with organic carbon and nitrate - tdAd47.2 | ecosystem: Environmental > Aquatic > Marine > Coastal > Sediment | place...
GAAATAAATTGGTTCAAAAACTCACTGGCTTTGATAAGCTGGCAGCCGAACCAACAGGGGCTGTGTGAAGCGCTCTGAATAGGTCAAAATCGCAGAGAAACAATTTTTGACACAGCCTCGACCAGCAGCTGACATAATGATGCCGATCAGGATTTCGAGAAGGCCGTACCGCGCAACAGAACTTATGATTATTGATTCCATATTTACCAGATTTAGAACTACGATATTTCCGCTATTCGCGTTTCTCTTGTTTCTGGCCATAGCCACACCAGCGTCAGCGCAGCAGTGCCAGCAGATGCTGAATGGCAAGCGATTTATCCTGATTCTTCCTTATGGTCCCGGGGGGGGATTCGACAGTTATGCTCGTTTATTCACCACGCAGTCCGAGGCTTTTACCGGTAGTTCAATGCTGATTCGCTACATGCCCGGGGCGGGTACGATGATCGGTGTAAACGCGCTGGTAGAAGCTGGCCCCTCTGACCTGGTATTGGGCTTGTTCAATCCCAACGTATTGCTTAATGACATGATTTTGGGACGAGATTCCCAAGAATTGAGTTCACTGATTTTTTTGGCATCCCTTTATACGGAGAACATAGCCTGGGTTACAAGAAGAGACAACCCTATGCTTCTTGAGAGCTCCGAAACACGATTGTTTGCGATGGCAAGTAACACCGATTTCGCCAGGATCCTGCTACCTGGCTACGCCCTCGGCTGGAACACTAACCTGGTTCGAGGATACAGCGGATCTTCCGAGGCCTTGCTTGCAGTTCTACGAGGAGATGTTGACTATTTCTACCTTGGAGCGGCCTCACTGTCCAATCAAATTAAATCCATGGGAGGATTGAAAACATTTGTATCCCTCTCCGAGGGCCCTAGCCCTTTTTTACCCGAAGCTTTATACCTGGCCGGGGCAGGAGGTCTTGTGGAGCAGTTGTCCAGTGAATTGAATGTCGAGCAGCAGCGCGAAAGACAAGAAATCGCCCGGCTGACAGTAGAGCTGGCAAAGATCCATCGGGCGATAAGCATTTCCAGTGGTGCTGACTCAAAGCTTGTTGACTGTCTTTCGACGATTGTAGAAACCGTCACTTTTAGCGACGAGATGCGGGCTGCGGCAGGCGCTCTGAACCTGGTGATCGAGCCAAAAAATGGCGCGGAGTTCCAGGCAGAAATGGACAGAATTGAGGCAATGATTGAAAGTAATTGGGAATTACTCCAGGAACTGGCTAACAGGTCCCGGTGACGGGATGCCGATGCCCTGATTGAGCCAAGTGGCTGTTGCCGATAGCATGCTGGATACTCTGCAGACAATGACGCAGTCTTCGTACCAACCTTTTTCGCATTCTGTTATTCAGTCGGAGATTGAACCTCTCGACAGACTTGCTCGGTTCAGCTGGGACTGGGCACCTCTGTTGTGCGATCCAGAACATGGCTGTTGTGACTATCACCGTAGTTGGAGCTCAGTCAGGCTCCTTCAGCAGGGCGGTTCGTTACCCGCAGGAATGGAGTTTTTCCAGAGAGAGTTGAGCAGTCTGATTGAATTGAATCGAAAGCGCGTCTTGATATCTGGTGCTGCGGATACCGGATTGATGACGTTGGTCTGCAGGATTTTCAAAGAATTTGATGCGGTACCGGAAGTTGTTCTGATAGATCGCTGCCTCACAACGGTTACTCAGAATCGCCTTATGGCAAGTTATCTGGGCTTGGAAGCAGACATCAGGCAAGGAGATATAAGGACTATCAATTGCGATCCGGTGGACGCAGTGATTGCGCATTCCTTTCTGGGATTCTTTCCTGAGCCGGCCAGGCAGCAGGTAATCAATGCCTGGGGAAGAGTACTGAGTCCGGGTGGTAAAGTACTGATGTCAACAATGCTGGCACAGAACAAAAATGTACCTTACCCACCTAGAGATGAACCCAGGATACGTGCCAGCAAAATTCAGCTGATAGAAAGCGCAATGAAAACCGGGATGGCCCGGGGAAAGGCGGAGCGATTGGGAGAGGTCGCAGCGGAAATGCTTAAAAGGCGAGTAAGCCATGACCCACAACTCACCACAGAGTTCCTTACCCAGGCGTTCTCTCAGGCCGGGATCAACTCGACTGACGTGACCCTGAAGAATAAGAAGTTTCTCGGACCTCTGGCTGCATTCAGGTTGCCGTCCGATCTGATCCAGCGGGGTGAAGTAGTTGGAGTACGGACATAGTTCTACTTTGAGCTGATTATGGGACTTGCACAAATTCAAATCGTTGACGACATATCGAATTAATGTACGAAAAGCTATTCGACTCATACTGGCATGGGTTCTACTCCGTTGGCAGATAGAAATGTTTTTCAAGGTCATCAAGCAAAACCTGAAGATCAAATCGTTTGTTAGCTCTTCCAGGAAAGCGGTGCTGACACGCATCTGGATTGCCATATGCACGTACCTGTTGATGGCATGGATCAAGTTCAGCAGTCGTATCGAGAGCTTTTCAATCAAGAAAATAATATGTTCGAGCCGTATGGAAATTGACTTGGTCGCATCACTTAGCCCAAGTAACAAATAATTAAACTGAACAGTTGCATATTCCGGTTCATCGTGAGCACCTATTCTGATTCACTGTGAACACTGATTCCGATCGATCGTGAACACTTTTTGGCTTTTTCCGGAATTGGTTTTCACCATCCCGGAACAGGTGTTCACGATGGCCCGGAATCCTGCTTAACGCACAACATAAGGTGATTTTCCAGAAGGATTGAACGATTCCGGACTGCTGGAAAGCAGATGATCGCCAAACTGGACAACGCAAAGATTCAGAGATACCGTTCATTCTTCCTGTATTCAAGCCGAGGAGGCTCGAGCTCGTGGACCATACCGACCTCACGGCACTGATCCGGTTGGCACGGCAGAGGGACGCCGTCATCGGGTGGCTCGGACCGCTCTTCCGCACCCTGCGTCGGTACGCTGTCCATGGGCTGGCCGCGGTCGTCCTGTCGGCCGGCCCGACACCGCTCCTGGCCCAGGAGGCGGAATCGGATGACACGGCGTTCGAACTCCACGTGATGACTTTCAATATCCGCACCGCGATCGGGCGAGACGGCGACAACGTGTGGCCGAGGCGCAAAGAGCTCGTGGCCGAGGCCATCCGAGCATCCGACCCCGACGTCCTCGGCCTCCAGGAGGCCCTCACTGAGCAGATCGACTTTCTCCAGTCGGAATTGCCCGAGTACCGATGGGTGGGCGTCGACCGCGGTCTTAACGGCGGCATCGGGCTGAGCGAGGCGACCCCGATCTTCTACAAATACGGGGCGCTCGTCCCCATCGAGTCCGGCACGTTCTGGCTCTCGGACGACCCGAACCCGCCCACGCAGCGTCGTCGGGTCTCCCGCATCGTCACCTGGGCCCGCTTCCACCATCTCGAGACGCGCCGACAGGTGTACGTCTACAACACGCACTTCACGACGCGTCGCGGCCCCCGCCAGCTCCGGTCCGCCGAGCAGATCAACGCGCGCATCGCGGAGCTCCCTGCCGACAGCGTGGTGGTGGTCATGGGCGACTTTAACGCCGTCGCGGAAACAGGAGAGACGTGGCGTGTCGCGACCAGCGATGGCCTCAGGGACGCCTGGGTGATCGCGGAAAAGCGGGAGGGACCGCCGCTGACATCGAACGGTTTTTACCCACCACTGGCGGGGCGCGAGGGCCGCATCGACTGGATTCTGGTTGGCGGTCCCGTCAGCGTGAAGCGCGCCGTCACCGTACTTCACAGTGTGAACGGGCGATGGCCGTCCGACCACTACCCCGTGGCGGCGGAACTCCTCGTACAGTCCCGGTAGCCTCTTGAGTCCCCACAAATGCCGAAATAAGCAAGGCGATATGTCTACATCATTGATAAACATCGATATGTTTCGTTGAGGTGTCGATGTTATCGACATATTCTTCTTATATGTCGATAAATTTGAAATATGTGGACATATTATGAGCGGATCCCACCCCAAAGCTCAGAGCCAGTGGCAACCAGAACTTCCCTGGAACGGTCTGCCTCCTCTCCCTCCGAAAGTGGAGCTGGAATCAAAAGCAGTGCTAAAACAATGCATTACTGCTCGAGCAGCCCTGGGGGAGCTGAAACAGGCAGCGGAACTCATCCCAAATCAAGCCATGTTAATCAACATCATCCCCTTGCTGGAGGCGAAGGACAGCACAGAGATCGAAAATACAGTCACGACCTCGGATAAACTGTTGCAGTACGCGGGTGCTCCCAGCAAGAAGTTGGACCCGGCCACACGGGAAGCGCTGGCTTACCGCACCGCCCTCTTTAACGGCTTCCAATCACTCAAACAACGCCCGCTTTGTACTGCAACGGCGATAGAGATTTGCAGCACGATCAAGGGCACGGAAATGGACATCCGAAAGATCCCTGGTACTGCACTGGCCAACCAGTCGACTAAAGTAATCATCTATACGCCACCTGGTGGCGAGGCATTGTTGCGCGACCTGTTGGCAAACTGGGAACGCTTCCTGAATGAGGACAATGAAATAGATCCCCTGGTTCGGATGGCGTTAGGCCACTATCAATTTGAAGCCATCCATCCATTCAGCAATGGCAATGGCAATGGCAATGGGCGTGTAAACATCCCTATTTGTTAGAACTTTTCAGACAAAAAAATAATACATTCAAACCGTATAACAAGTGATTTGAAACCTTAAAAAGGGTCACACTATTTTGGTATGTTGCTCCAGTTGAAGTGTTTGGAGCTGGGCGCGCGTTGAATCTTGTCGATAAGGCGATGGCCCAGCACATTAAAAGGCGTGGTGATAAACCGCGGTCCCGAGACCGATGCTCCGGTCAGCCTGGCGATCTCTTCAAGGAGCTTCCCGTCTTTGTAGGAGCCTGCACCGCAGGCATGAAGGTAGATCTGGCTCTCCTTGTCTGCGTACGGGTTCAATTTCATAAAAGCGGAGCGGAATTCTCCGCCAGGCATAACCCCTTCGTGGGACAACCAGTTTGTGTGTATCCGCATGCCCTGGGTCGCGTTGCCGTGCCCGATGATGTACAACTCGCCAATTTTAGCCATGTGTTTGGTACACGCCTGCACAACCGTTGTGACGATGCTGTTGATATCATATCCCTGACCTCTGAAGGTGGGGCGCTGATCTTCGAACACCGCCTTGATTCCTTTTTCCACCAGCAGGTTTCCCTGATTGAACCAGTCGTTCTTTGCACTGGCGTCGCCCCAGTCAAGGCCCGGAATAAGTTTCTTTGCTTCAGGATTGATGAACACGAAATCAGCTCGTTTCATAACAGACCTCTTGATGGCTTGGTCGGATAGTCAGATTTGATGGATGGTCACTTTAAATCGATAGCCGCATTAAATGGACGGGCGGATTTACCCACCGGTTCGCTGCCTACTGAGAGTACCGGCTCCGGCACTGGCTGAGCAGCCGAGATGACCGTTGCGGCGACGATCGAACGGTCGTCGATGGACTCCTCCTCTTGGCAAGTGACCTGTTTGATGGACACAGGTTTGCCCGCAAACGGCGTACAGGAATATTCAATACCCCTGATTTCGTTCAATCTACTACAAGATCCCGGTTACTGGCAATCGACCGAAAATATTCGAGAAGCCGCATATTCGCCACCTGATCCACTTTAGCCATCCCGGCTGGCGCGGGTCCGGAATCCTGTGTTTCAGCCAGCATCCGCCGGAAAGTGCACAATCTTCACCATCCCTTCGATATCGAAGCATTAATGCTCGTGGACTCTGCCCGGAAACTACGTTACTTTTCTCCGGGTGCTCTATCTGGCCATATGGAACCAAAACAATGAGACTTTTTCGCACTTCACCCCGGCTGTTTAACTTTACTCCCGTCTTCTGTTTCGTCCTGTCGCTAACTCTGGCCCCGGTGACCTTCGCTCAGGCACAGAACGTACTCAGCGCCGATGACCTGGCGGAAATCCACCGGCTTTATGCGCACTACAACCTGATGCTGGACGGGGGAGATGCGCAGGCGTGGGCTGATACGTTCACTGACGATGGCAGTTTCAATACCTTTGTCGGAACGCAGGCACTTGTCGCTTTTGCCGATGACTTTATTGCCGCCAATCCCGCTACCAGGCACTGGAACAGCAACATCCATATCACTCCCACTGCCGACGGCGCCGCCGGTATCGCGTATCTGATGCTGTGGAAAGTCAGTACGCAGCCCGCGGAAATCGTTGTCACCGGCATTTACAGGGACGAACTGGTCAAGACACCGGGGGGCTGGCGGTTCAAGGCCAGGCTGGTGGAGATCGACCAGACTACGAATCCGTGAAGGATTAAAGACGACCAGGGAACCTGGCTGATTACCCGGCGGCAGCAACCAATTGCGGTCGTTGTGCCAGGTGATCGGTCACGGCTTCATAGGCGAGGCCGAATTCCAGCACCTGCTGATCTGTGCCGAACCGCCCCATCAGCTGCATGCCCATGGGTCTGTTCCGGCGGTCGAAGCCGGCTGGCACACTGAGCACCGGGATGCCGCCGAGGCTGCCGGGGATCACCACCTCCATCCAGCGGTGGTAGGTATCCATCCTGCGGCCGGCGATCTCCCGGGGCCAGTGAACTTCTTTTGGAAAGGGAAAGACCTGGGCCGAGGGCAGGACGAGAAAATCGTAGTCGGCAAACAGACGGTCCAGTTCCCGGTTCCAGTCTGCCCGGATGCGTCTCGCCGCTTGCCGATCTGCGTCCGTCAGCATCATTGACTGTTCAATCTCCCACACCAGCTCCGGTTTGAGCTGCGGGCGCAGCTGCGGGTCATCATAATAGCCGCGGAAACTGGCACGCAGCGAGTGGCGCAAGGTGGTCCAGCATTGCCATAGATCGGTCAGTACAAATTGCGGTTGAACTGCTTCGACAATTGCTCCCGCGTCGCTGAGCGTGGCCAGGCTGGTTTCACAGGTCTGCAGCACACCGGCCTCCATGGCCAGGTAGCCATCCAGATTGCCTAACCAGCCGATCCGGATTCCCTGCAGATCCGCAGGACTGTAGCGTTCGGGTACCGGCCGGATGGCAAGTGTCTGCAATAAACGTATGGCGTCGCCCGTGGATCGCCCCATGGGACCGGTGGTGGAGATGCTCCTGTTGTCCGGGTCGTCCTCGACGGTCACGCCGATACTGGGTCGAAAACCGATGACGTTATTGAAGGCGGCAGGATTGCGTAACGATCCCATGGTATCGCTGCCATCGGCGCTGGGCAGCAGGTGGGTGCCGAGACCACTGGCCGCTCCCCCGCTGCTGCCGCCGGAAGTGAGCGCCGGATTCCAGGCACTGCCGGTGGCGCCGAAGACAGGGTTGTAAGACTGCGAGCCAAGGCCGAACTCCGGCACGTTGGTTTTGCCGATAAAAATGGCACCGGCCGCCCGTATCCTGGCCGCCAGTGGGTGGTCTTCGTCGGCTATGCGGTCGGCGAACAGGGGCGAGCCACTGGTAAAGGGGAGACCGGCGGCGGGCCTTACGTCTTTTATCGCATGGGGCATGCCGTGCAGCCAGCCCCGGTACTCGCCGCGATCCAGCTCGCTGTCCGCCTCACGTGCCCGGGCCAGCAACTGATCATCATCCACCAGGCTCACGATGGCGTTGTACACAGGATTGTAGCGATGGATGCGGGACAGGTAAGCCTGCATGACCTCGACACAGCTGACATCGCGCTGACGAATTGCGGTTGACAGCGCCGAGGCAGACAGCTCGGTCAGGTCAGTCGGTAATTCACTGGCCAGCAATCCTGGTGGCATCATGGTAAGCGTTCCCAGTGCCAGTGAGCTCCTTACCGAGTCTTTCAGGAATTCTCTACGATTTTTCATGACAACCCTCTATTTTTATTATGAATATCAACCTGCCACTCACTGTCCCCGTGCATGACACTGCCCAGCCCCAGGGCTATTCTTCACTCGAGTCGGCACTCGCCGACTGTGTTGAACCGCTGCCGCCCTGGCTGGCAGCGCGCAGTTGCGCTTCGGTTACCGCGTTCAACTCCCGCGCTTTCCTGACGTACTCCGGGACAGTGTGGATCGGTACGTCCGGCACATAGACGTCGGCCATTTCACGCATGTAATGGGCGTCCGTGGCCCGGAATTCCTCGACGAAGTCGCTGGCTTCCCGGGTCGGGTGTCCCAACTGTTCCAATGCCACCCGGCCCATGCGCAGCGAACTGTCGAACGTGTCGCGGATGATCTCACGGCAACCGGCAAACCACAGGTCATAGACATGGTGCCTTTCCACAGCACGGGCGATCACTTTAACATGCGGGTATTTTTTCATTACATATTTTGCCAGGTTGGTGATCTGTTGCCGGCCGTCGATGGCAATCACCAGAATTGCTGCGTCCTCGATTCCGGCAGCATGCAGCATATCGGGTCGCGTGGCGTCACCGTAGTAAACTCGAAAACCAAATGCCCGCAGGCGTTCAAGATGTTCGGAGTTGTAGTCAATGACAGTGGTTTCGTAGCCCCTTGCTCGCAGAATCCGGTTGATATTGCCGCCCACTCTGCCGTGCCCGGCAATAATCACCCTGGTTCTGATATCAATGGTATCTCCCTGACGCTCTTCGGTTCTGGCATAGCGGGGTGCGATGACGCGATCGAAGAACACAAACAGCAGCGGTGTAAGCAGCATGGACATGGCAACCACCAGTAATAACCGGTCTGCAACGTCAGCCGGGATGACAGCAATGCCCACCGCGTAGGAGAGCAGCACGAACCCGAACTCACCGGCCTGCGCCAGCCCCAGGGCAAACAGCCAGCGGTCAGCGCCGGTCACCTTGAATCTGACGGCAAGAATCAGCAGAACCATAGCCTTGAGCGCCATCAGTGCCAGTGTCAGACCGGCTATGGTGTAGAAGTTTTCGGATAGCAGTCCAAAGTCTATGCCTGCCCCTACAGTCATGAAAAACAGGCCAAGCAGCAATCCCCGGAATGGGTCGATATCCGCTTCCAGTTCATGCCGGTATTCGCTGTTTGCCAGTACCACACCCGCCAGAAATGTGCCCAGCGCCGGCGAAAGCCCGACCAGAGACATCAACAGCGCGATGCCGATGATCATCATCAGGGCGGTGGCTGTGAACATTTCACGCAGGTTTGCCATGGCAATGAAACGAAACAACGGCGTGGTCAGACGACTGCCAATGACAATCACCACGCCGATCGCGGCAATGGTAATCAGGGCGGCCTGCCAGCCTGGCAGACCCGCCACGATACTGAAATCAGCTGCCTGGTGCTCGGTCACCGTATCGAGCGCCGTGTCCGCAACCGCCAGTCCCGTTGCCGGCGCGGAACCCACGGGCTCCGGCAACGCCAGCAGTGGCAGCAGCGCCAGCATGGGGATGACCGCGATATCCTGGAACAGCAGGACCGAAAAACTGGAATTTCCCCCGTCCGAGCGCATCAGGCCACGTTCATTCAATGTCTGCAGCACGATGGCGGTTGACGACAGGGAGAAGACCAGGCCGATAGCGAGGGCGACAGACCAGGGCTGTCCGAGCAAACAGGCAATGCCGGCCACCAACAGGGCGGTGGCTCCAACCTGCAGGCCACCCAGCCCGAGCAGCCTGGATCGCATGTCCCACAACAGGCGGGGTGCCAGTTCGAGGCCGACCAGGAACAACATCATCACAACCCCGAATTCAGCAAAATGCTGGATTGAAATCACATCGACGTGTAACGCGGCGAGTAGCGGGCTGATGGCGATACCTGCAAGCAGGTAGCCCAGAACAGAACCAAGTTTCAACCGGGACGCAAGCGGCACTGCAATGATGCCCGCGACCAGGAAGATGAAGGCGAGAAGAAGGAAATCAGTCAACTTGCGTCTCGTGGGGTTAACCAGACGGTTAGGAATCTGTCAGGGTGGCAGTGTACTAAATCAGGCAGGGCGTAGCACTGGTCAGGCGATAACTTTTATTCTCCTTATACGCTTCTGTCCATCCAGCGCCAAGGTACTCTCGTTGCTCCCAAGGTACTCTCAAGTTACTCCGCACGAGAACATCGAGCTGCGCGCCGGACAGCCCCGGCAGCGATGCAGGCGTCGTGGGGTTGCCAGTCACCGTGCACGCATGGCCACGCGGCGATATTCCCGGTACTCCGGCGTCCAGAAATTCCGCTCTATGGCCGCCAGCAGGTCTTCATCGCTGGTGGCCAGGGCGTGATTCTGTTCCTGGGCGGTCCTGGCCACCGCGAAGGCAATCTTGCGGCTGATTGCCGACAGGTCGGTCAACGGCGGCAGCACGGCGCTGGAGTCGTCGGCTTCATGGGAAAGTTCGGCCAGCGTGGTGCTGGCAACCATCAGCATCTCGTCTGTGACACGTGATGCTTTTGCCGCAATCACACCCAGGCCCACACCCGGGAACACGTAGCTGTTGTTGCACTGGGAAATGGTGGCTTTCCTGCCGGCAAATTCCACGTCGTGGAACGGGCTGCCGGTGGCCACCAGGGCCTTGCCTTCGGTCCAGTTGAGGACGTCACCGGGGTGGGCTTCGGTAAGCCGCGACGGATTGCTGAGCGGCAGGATGATGGGCCGCTCGCAGCCGGCATGCATGGTACGCACTACCTCTTCGGAAAACAGCCCGGGCTGGCCTGAAACGCCGATCAGGACCCCGGCGCCGGTGTTTTTCAGTACCTCCAGCAGTCCCGGGCTACGGCCGGGTTCCGCCAGGTTCCAGCCGGCGATGGCGGCACGGGACTGCACCAGGCGCTGCTGAAAATCCCGCAGCCCCGGCATGCCTTCCACCAGCAGCCCGTCCCTGTCGACCATGAAGATTCTTGCTCTGGCCTCGCTGTCGCTGAGTCCCCGGGCGATCATCGCCGAGATGATCAACTCGGCGATGCCGCAGCCGGCCGAGCCGGCGCCGACGAACACGACCTGTTGGTCCTGCAGCGCTACCCGCTTCTTGCGGCAGGCAGCCAGCAGGGTTCCCAGGGTGACGGCCGCGGTACCCTGGATGTCGTCGTTGAAGCAGCAGACGCGGTCGCGGTGACGCTGCAGTATCGGCATGGCATTAGGCTGGGCGAAATCCTCGAACTGGATCAACACGCCGGGCCAGCGTTCCTGCACCGCGTCGATGAAGGCATCCACGAAACGGTCGTACTCGGCATCGGTAATGCGGGGATGACGCATGCCCATGTAAAACGGATCGTCCAGCAGTTTGCGATTGTTGGTGCCCACGTCCAGCGCCACCGGCAGCGTGTAGGCCGGGCTGATTCCGCCGATGGCGGTGTAGACACTGAGCTTGCCGATGGCGATGCCCATGCCGCCTATGCCCTGATCACCCAGGCCCAGCACGCGTTCACCGTCGGTGACCACGATGACCTTGACCTTGTCCTTGGTCACGCTGCGCAGCACATCGTCCATGAACTCGCGCTCTTCGTAGGACACGAAGATGCCACGGGCGCTGCGGTAGATATCGGAAAAATGTTCACAGGCATCACCGACCGTCGGAGTGTAGATAATCGGCAGCATCTCCACCAGGTGATCGGTCAGCAGCCGGTAAAACAGGGTCTCGTTATTGTCCTGCACCACGCGCAGGTAGATGTGCTTGTTGATGGCATCGTCGAAGCTGCGATACTGCATGTAGGCCCGTTTGGCCTGCTCTTCGATGCTTTCGTAGCGGGGCGGCAACAGGCCCAGCAGGTTGAAATTACGGCGTTCTTTCTCGGAAAATGCCGATCCCTTGTTGAGCAGGGGTGTTTCCAGGAGAGAGGGTCCGGCGTAGGAAATATAGATTGGCCTGCTGTTGCTCATCAGGGTAGCTGCGCCTCCGGGTCGCGTTGGTTGTTGGCGGGACGCCCCGGTCCCGCCAGGCAATGTTGACGACCCGGCCTGGGTAGCGCGTCGCACGCGGTCGCGGTTAATCATACCCCGAATCACGGCAACGAGTCTCAGGCACACAACTGCAAAGCAATCAGTCCATCATTGCTGTTGCGCATTCAACGCAGTCGCTGTACCCGGAATTTCCTCCCTTTTATTTTGCCGTCGTCAAGTATCGCCAATGCTGTTTTTGCTGCCTGCTGCTCGACGGCGACGTAGGTGACTTTATCAAACAGGGTGATCCTGCCGATCTGGCTGCCGGCAAGTTCACCGTTGGCGGTCAGAGCGCCCAGCAGATCCCCGGCCCTGATCTTGTCCTTGCGACCCCCGGTTACCTGCAGGGTGACCATGGGCGGGTAGAGTTTGAAGTCCGGTGCATCGTGCAGATCGGCGAGGCTGATCAGGGTCGCGGCCGCTCCCTGAAATTCTTCGATGGCGCGCAGGTGCCGGCGCTGCGAGCTGCTGAACAGAGTAACCGCAAGACCCTTGCTCCCCGCCCGGGCGGTACGTCCAATGCGATGGGTATGCACTTCCGCATCGCGGGCGGGCTCGACATTGATCACCGCGGCCAGCTCTTTCACATCGAGCCCCCGTGCTGCCACATCGGTAGCGACCAGTATGGAGCTGCTCCGGCTGGAGAACCGGGTGAGCACCTGGTCGCGTTCGAACTGTTCCAGGTCGCCGTGCAGGGCCAGGGCATGCAGATCATGCTGCCTCAGCTCGCTGACCAGTCGCTGGCACTTTTCCCGGGTATTGCAGAACACCAGTGTTGTTTCCGGCTGGTAATGGGCAATGAGCCTGAGCAGGGCCTGGAGCCGCTGGCCCTCCTCCACCTGGAGGAAAACCTGTTCGATGTCCGGCGCGCTGTGACTGTTCTCCACCCGGATATCCACGGGATCGCGCTGCACGGCACGGCTGATCTGCCGGATGCTGTCGGGGTAGGTCGCCGAAAACAACAGGGTCTGCCTGGCCGCGGGGGTCCTGGCGATGATCGCCATGATGTCGTCATGAAAACCCATGTCCAGCATCCGGTCGGCTTCATCCAGTACCAGGGTCCGGACGGCTCCCAGGCGCAGAGTCTGTTTCTCCAGGTGTTTCAGAATGCGACCGGGGGTGCCCACGACGATATGCGGGTCACGCCGCAGTGAAGCCAGCTGCGGCCCCATCGGTTTACCACCACACAGCGTGAGCACCTTGACATTGGGGATGGTGCTGGCCAGCCGGCGGATCTCCGTCGCCACCTGGTCCGCCAGTTCCCTGGTGGGTGTCAGCACCAGTGCCTGCGTCGCGTAGGACTGTGCCTCCAGGCCGTTGAGCAGGCCGATGGCGAAGGCCGCCGTTTTACCGCTGCCGGTCATGGCCTGGGCAATGAGGTCCTTTCCGGTCAGCAACGGCGGCAGGGTCTGAGCCTGGACAGGTGTCATCGACTGATAGGCCAGTGTTGCGATACTCGCCTGCAGTTCGGCGCGCAGGGGCAGCGTGGTAAAAGCCTCGGATTTTATTGAACTGGTCATTGCATTAGTCATTGCGCTATTAACGGCACCATTGATTGCACTATTCACCGAGCTGATACCCGAATGACCCAATGAGCTGTCAATTCAGCCATCCATTGAGCGATTCATTGGCCTATTCAGGAAGCCATTCATGGAATCATTCACTGAATCATCTTTGCAGAAGGGGCGCGCATCATAGCACAGGCCGGAGCCCCCCGGCGGCAACGCCCCGGGACAGTGATCTGCAGTGCAGGGAGATTCGGTAACGGAGTGGACTCCGGGAATCAGGACTCCTGGGCGTCCAGGGTCTTGAACCGCTCAAACAGTGCCGACATCCGCCGGGCATCCATATCCAGGCCGATGCCGTTAAGGAAGGCATAGCCTCGGTCGCGGTCCAGCCGGTCGTTGGTGACCAGGGAATGAATCTGTGCGCAGGTGCTGCTGAGGTATAGTGTCCTGGTGGTGTTCAGCGAGATATCGAATTCAGCGTCCAGGATCAGGGCGCCGAAAAACCGGTCGAACTCGTCCAGGGTTTGCAGCACCAGGTCGGGCAGGCCCCATTCCTCGGCGACCTTCATGGACAGCCAAGGCCCCTGCTCCAGGCAGATGTGGCGGACCACCTTCAGGTCGTTAATGGCTTCCGGCCGGTCGTTGCCGCTGATGGCCACGTAGCCGGACAGGGCGACGACATAGCCGATGGAGTGGACCAGGCCAAGCAGGTAGTTGGTAAAGGCGTCGTCCTTGTCCCCCAGCACGGTGCCCGCCTCGGCGCTTTTCAGGCAATGCATCCACAGAGAGCGGCTGAAATGCTTGAAGCGTGACGACTTGACTTCGATGACGCGGCGCATCAGCAGCTGGGAGGCAATCTCCATGACGCCCCGTATGCCCAGCATGGCGATGGCCCGTTCTATGGAGGTGATGTCCCCGGCTCGCGTCCGGAACAGGGGACTGTTGGATATCCTGATAATCTCGCTCATCAGTCCCAGGTCCTGGCGCACCATTTCCTGGATCTGGATGAAGCTGGTGTCCGGGTGGTCCAGCTTGTTGAGCAGCGCCATCAGGTGTTGGGGCGGGGAAGGAATCAGCTCGGTCAGTTTGCCGGCATCGTCCAGGTGATCGCTGACGCGATTGTAAATGCCCTCCTCGACGTCGTTGAAAGCATCCGACAGGTCCGTCTCCCCGGAAAAAATCAGGTCGCCATGCAGGCTTATCAGGGTGGGGTAATCCAGTGAATCCAGTGCCGGCTCAACCGCTACTGTCATGTTTGTTGCTTCCTTCAATCATTGGGGTCAGACAACAGTGGCTTGTCCGGGTGACATGGTCATACCCTGGCCGGGTACAACTGCTTGTCTACTTATATTTTTGTCTGTCTGTCTTCTTGTCTTCTTGTCTTCCTGTCTTCTTGTCTGAACTTGTCAGGAGTTTACTATTGCCAGCGTCTGGATGCTTTGAAGTACATCACGCGGCCGTGCACCTGATCCCCCGCTGAAATTTTCATGATCCCGCAGAAATCTACGACGCGAATTGATAGGCATCAACAGCCTGCACCGGGTCAGCGTGCCGCGAGGCTGAACGGATTGCAAACCACTGAACGATCCTCTATGATCCGCAGCCCTTCCGCAAAGTGATCCAGGCTGCAGCCAACCACGTAGTGGTGCTGTCCGCTGCCTGACCGGTGTCGGAAGTTGCCGGTGTGTATTCCTTTATCCGACCGAACAGGCTTGCAGGATCTTCACCAGGAAAGGACATCCAACCCGTTCTCGCGACAGGACAGACACGCTGAAACATCAACGTCTCCACGCTGTTTCTGGAGATACCAGTAACTGAAAATTAGAAATTCTGGAACTGCAATTATGAGTAAAGTTACAAAACAGGTGTTGTTCGCTTCAATGTGGCTGCTGCCCTGCGGTGCCTTCGCACAACAGCCCGGGGACATCGCCACTGAAATCGAGCTGGGAGCGATCTTAACCTCGGGAAATACGGAAGAAGAAAACGTTTCCTACGGCGTTACCGTTGACTACCTTACCGAAAACTGGGAATACCAGTTCACATCAGACGGCCTGCGCAACTCGCGACTCGGCGATGTCACCGCACAACGGTTCTATCACGTGGCCCGGGGTCGCCGTGAACTCAGCGACATCAGCTACCTGGCCGTCAGGGGTGCCTACGAGGACGACCGCTTCAGTGGCTTTGACTACCAGACAGACGTCACCGCCAGCTACGGTCGCACCTGGTTCAACACTCGGGACGACATGAGCCTGGCCACCGACATCGGTCCTGGTTTTCGTCGCTCGGTAACCGAAACCGACGAGTTCAACGAGGCAATCCTGCGAATCGCCGGAGAATACCTGTGGCAGATGTCGGATTCCGCCAATTTTTTCCTGAACGTAGCGTCGGAACTGGGTGAAGAAACCAACATTTATCGTTCCGAAACCGGCATCGAAAGCGCGCTGATGGAAAACTTCGCCCTGCGCCTGTCTTTCTATGTCAAGCACCAGACCGACGTGCCTGCCGGTCGCGAGAAAACCGATACGCAGACTGCGGTCACCGTTGTCTGGAGTTTTTAATAATCCAAAGTGCAATCTTGATTGCGGTAAGGTATAAGCACGTAGTACTTACACGCAGAAAAATTGTTATTGAACCTATCCAACCAATTTAGGGATATTTACCATGGCTTACAAAATAGACGATATTGAGGGCATCGGCCCGGCAATGAAGGCGAAGCTGGCAACGGCTGAAATTGCCACCACCGACGACCTGCTGAAGAAGTGTTGCGACAAGGCCGGTCGGAAGGCCGTTGCCGAAGCAACCGGCTGCACCGAAAAACAACTGCTGAACTGGGCCAACATGGCCGACCTGATGCGGATTTCAGGCGTTGGTGAGGAGTATTCGGAGCTGCTGGAAGCTGCGGGTGTCGATACCGTCAAGGAATTGCGCAACCGCAATGCCGAAAACCTGGCCGCGGCAATGACCAAGGTCAACGAGGAAAAGAAACTGACCCGTGCCGCGCCCAGTGCCACTGTGGTCGCCAAGTGGGTGGAACAGGCCAAGACCCTGGACCCGCTCATCACCCACTGATGCAGTTTCCGGCCGGAATTGCGGCGGGGGGTTAGAAAAACCTCGCCGCGATCCCGCCTATTGAATCCATCAGCGAACCGCCCTTGCTGGACTTGTCCACCATTTGCGGAAACACCTTCTTCAAACTGTCCAGCAGTTCGTTCTTGTCCGTTCCCAGGGATTCCGCCGCCTCGGCGACCTGTTCCTCGCCCAGGACCTCCTTGACCTGTTCCGCCGTTATCTCCTTGTTGTCACCGTCGCCCAGCCAGGAATCGGCAATACTGCCAAGTCCCTTTTCCTTCAGGTTATCCACCAGGCCTGCCAGGTCCAGGGAATCACCCCTGCCCACCAGCTTGCTCAGTACACCGCGCGCGGCTTCGGTGTTCGACGCCTTATCACCGAGATTATTGGCAAGTGCTTTTACTGCCAGGTCCAGAATATCCATGGGTTCTCCAGGTTGTTTTCAAACAGTTATTGACGCGGAATATGATAACCTCAATTCACCGGTTTGTATCCAGTTTTTATCCAACCGTCCCTCGACACCTCCAGCTGTCACTCCGGGCTTAATCGACCGATTGTTTTATACCGTTAGTTCAATCTCTGCCCGCGTCAGGCGTCCGGATCGACTGGCCACGACCCGGCCAGCTTACGGTTTTCATGAATGACGGGAATCTCTGCGTCGGGGATTTTCCAGGACCGGATGAACGGCCGGCGCCACCATGCTCCTCACCGTCACGTGGCAACAATCAGTGGCTGTGAGCCAACCGTGCCATTGACGTCGACAGGCTGTGCCTGTTAAGGAACCCCTGATTGACCATGGAAGAGCTCTGCGGGAGCCTGTCGGGCGCTACTGTGCTACTGCGCCACTGAAGAGGCTTCGTGCGCAGGGAATGGCCGTCGCCCTGGCCAAGCGCGACAATACCGCAATGGCGCCCTGTTTCCTGTCATTGATCCCGTGGTCTCGGGCGGCCAGCCATTGCCGGCGGGTTGCAGCGTCATCCTGGCCCCTGTCGTGGGTTTGAAATGGTCAGACCGCTGGTTTATGCTTGTCAGCCCTTTTCCAATAATGAGAGTTGTAACATGAATAACCTTAGAGCCATCAGATCAGCCTGTCTTGCACTGTGCATGGTACCGGCACTTGGGCTTGCCCAGGCTGACATGGAGCCGGTCAACGACCTGCCCAATCCTTACCTCACCCAATCCGGTTTTTTCAAGCTGCCGGCTGGCCGCGAGTGGGGATCATCCAGTACTGTAGAAATCGATCTGGACGGCGAGAGCGTCTGGGTGGCGGAGCGTTGCGGCGGCAATGCCAATGCCTGTATTCAGAATCCTGATGTAAATCCCGTCATGCTTTTCGACAAGGACGGTAACCTGGTGCGCAGTTTCGGTGCCGGTTACATCACCTGGCCCCACGGCATTGAAGTCGACCCCTGGGGCAACGTCTGGATTGCCGATGCCCGTGGTACCAATCAGATGCAGGGCTACACCGGTGAGCCATACGGCCACCAGGTTCACAAGTTCAGCCCCACCGGTGTCCACCTGATGTCTATCGGCGTGAAAGGCGGTGGCAGCAACGGTGAGTGCTGCTACACGCCCAACGACGTGCTGGTTGCACCCGACGGTTCGGTTTTCATCGGTGAAGGCCACTCCAGCGCCGAAGGCACACCTAACGCCATGTACAAGTTCGACGCCCAGGGCAACCTGATCAGGAAGTGGGGCACATGGGGTGAAGAGCCGGGTAATTTCCGTCAGCCACATGCCCTGGCCATGGATACAAGGGGCCGTCTGTTCGTCGCCGACCGGGGCAACAACCGTGTCCAGATATTCGATCAGGACGGCAACCTTATCGATGTCTGGTATCAGTTCAGCCGGAACAGCGGCATCTATATCGACGACCATGATGTACTGTACGCCGCCGACTCCGAGTCCGGCTCGGTAAACCCGGCTCACGGCGACTGGACTCGCGGTATCCGGGTAGGCAGTGCAATTACCGGTGAAGTGGAATTCCTGATCCCGGATCCACAACCGGACTGCCGCGGAACCTGTACAGCTGAGGGTGTGGTTGCCGACAAGCACGGCAACATTTTCGGCGCCGAAGTGGGCCCGGTCGGTGGCATCAAGCGCTACGTACGACCGGTGAAGTAAAGAAGTAAACCTGCGGCAATCAGGCAGGAAGCCATAAAAAAACCCGGTCATGTCACGTGACCGGGTTTTTTATTACCTCGCACATCAGCCATGGGATGGCGCGTCCAACTGGCGAAGCTCACTGCTTTCAGGCGCCGCACAGCGCAGCGATGTGGCCGAAAAGCATGTTCATCGCCTCGCCGGATCCCTTGAATTCAACAACACAGTCGGGATGAATTCGGACCTGACGGGCGTAGCTGCCACTGGACCCCTAACAGATAGCTGTTCAACGACTTCCTCATCCCTGGCCATGTCGTAGTGAATGCTGTTGGGCGGTTTATAAATGCAGGAACTCGAACAACGATCGATAGGCTGCCTGAGAAAAACAGGTTGTCGGGACAAACCTGAGGAACCTCTGACTCACAGGCTGACCCGGTTCCTTACAGCTGAAGCTGCCCGAGAAACTCGCGAATCTCCCCGTAGATCATGCGCATCTCGTCATAGCTGAATCCGCCGTGGCCGCCACCGTCGATGGAGATCAATCGATTCGGTACACCCGCTTCATCCAGGGCCTGGTGCAAACGCACGCCCTGTTCATAAGGCACGATGGTGTCGTCGGTGCCATGAATGGTAAGGATGGGAGGCAGGGTCGAACGGACATGGTTCAGGGGAGTCACCCGCGCGGCGATTTCCCGGCGGTTTGCAGCGCTTCCCAACCAGGCCTCGGTAAAATTGCCGGATGATCCGGGGCCGCTGTCCAGCAGATCCACGACGTCGGTAATACCATACCAGTTGATGATGGCGGCAACACGCAGGGTATCGGTGTTGGCGGGACCGATAGCCCAGGTGCGCATGCGGTCCCCCGGACACTGGGCATCCAGGCCATCCGATGCCTGCAGCATGCCGGTGGTCAGTGCCAGGTGTCCGCCGGCCGAATTGCCGGTGACTACGATGGCGTCACGATCGAAGCCGTATTGGTCCGCGTTGCGGTAAACCCAGCGGAGTGCACAGCGGGTATCTTCAACCGCGGCGGGCGCATGGGCGACTTCGGCAAGCCGGTAGGCCACGTTGACCACCGACCAGCCCATTTCCAGGTAAGGCAGAAAAGTCAGCGCCGAGCTTTCCTTGCTGCCATTGGTCCAGCCGCCGCCATGGATATACACCAGGGTCGGATTGGCCGAGGCGCTGCCCCGTGGCCGGTAGACGTCAAGCTTGAGATCCATGCCGCCAGCGCGGTGATAGGTGATATCGGGTGTCAGCGAGTAGCCGGCAGCGACGCCGACGAAGTCCCGCTCAACAGGTTGAGCCAGCGTGGTCTCGACGGCCGGCCCGGCAAAACCCAGTAACACCAGGACGAAAAAAGTTGCCGCCGGCGCCAGGGCGCGTCTCGTTGTTACCTGTCTCATAGCAATCCCCCTCAGCCTGATTGAAATCTGCAAAAAATCCCCAAAACCCCAGCCTCTATACCTCACTGCGGTTTTCCGCCCGCTGTCCTCTGCCCTCTGCCCTCTGTCTTCTGTCCTCTGTCCTCTGTCCTCTGCCCCCCATCGACTACGGGAGCGGTCTGATCTGTACTTTGCGGAAGCGTAATTCACCACGACCCCATTGCAGGGCGAAGGGTCCGCTGGCCAGTTTGTCGTCGCGCACGTCCACAGTTCTCTCGCCATTCAGCTCCACGATCAGGTGATCACCATCAAGGACAAGCTTGTAGACATTCCAGCGGTCCCCGGCCTTGGGCAGTGGATCTGACACTGGTGCTACATGCACGATGCCACCGGTGCCGTAGGCGGCGTCCGGACGCTGGTCGAAGATATTGGCCTCGTAGCAATCCCGATCGGTAATGCGCTGCGGATTCTGACAACGCATATACACACCGCTGTTGGCATCATCCGACGCCCAGAATTCGACCCGCAGTTCAAAGTCGCTGTAGCTCTGTTTGCTCACCAGCCAGGACGCGCCGCTGCCCTCGGTAGCGCGAATCGACGCCATTTCCGCAGTCCAGTTGGCGTCGCCCAGGACATCGAAATTCTCCAGGCCCTCGGTACCGTCAATCAGGGTAGTCCATTCCCCCTGGGCCAGCCCGCTCAGCGGCGCGAAAACGAGTAGTACGAGGGAAAAGGTCAGCGCGACAGAGCGTGGCATACATCGGGGCTTGTTCATGATTTATTCTCCATTCGGGGTGATCAGGCGTATGCTGGCAAAGCCATGGCTTTCCCAGATACCGGCCGACAGGCAGGCAGTGTTTCCAGCTCAGCCCGTCGCCTCCGGGGGGACGACGGCGTCGCGCCTGCACGGACGTAATCCGGGCATGCCTCTGCGGGCAATAGCGGCTTTCTGTCTCACACTGACGTGTCGGTCTTGCATGGCACTTGACTTAATACTACCGAAAACAGCAGAAGAATGCTTGTGGGGGTAGTGGCCCAGCTTGAAAGTACGCTGTGGGTCGAGAGTGAGGCCGGGGTCCGACGCTGAGGACGTCCGAGGCATGGATTCCGAGGCCGAGCGCACACGGACGTGCGTCTGCGTTCCTCAGCGTCGGACCCCGGGCTCACCCATAACCACCGAACAAAATTTCAACCTGGCTCAACATTTCAGGCCACTTCCGGATCCCGGTCCTTTCGCTTGTCCTTCAGCCTGTCTATCAACCGGTCGAAGCTGTTTTCCTCCACCGGCGGCAGCTTGCGCAAAGCGGGTTCGCACCAGCGCTTGGGATTTGCCGCTACCCGGTAGACCCAGCCGGTGTAGGGGATGTTCCGCACCGTGACCAGGTCGTGATAGCGACAGCCGAGGACTTCGGTAGCCCGGCAATTGAGATCCGGCCGCAGGACGCTGTCGATAGCCACCACTTCGCCGATGCAGAATTCTGGTCGTGGCCTGGTCAAAGTGTTAAGCCTCCCGCCGCGACTGTTTCCACAGTACTTGTTTCCGCGAGACATATTTCCACAGGACTAACGGCAGGTGAAATCCCGGGTGCAGGACTGCCGCGATCTTGCACTGCACGTTGTGCACACATACTACTCTCCTTTTAGTGCTTCGCTGTATTGCGGGCGCACAAGCTGGTTGACAAATGCCCGATTGGCCAGGTGAATCAATGGGTAAACTTCAGCATTACTTTCATCATCACTCAGAGATTTTCAATTTCCACCTTCACCGACTGCCCCAGCCGATTCAGCTCGTGCTGCAGGATACTCAGGGTCAATCGGTCTTGCGCATACACCGCCAGGTACAAACTGCCCGGCATGGGACCGTCGATAAATTCGAGCTCGCCCATGGCATCGGCATGATTGCCACCCAGGCCGAGGTTCAGCGGTTCCAGTAAATAGAATGCCCTGGCTTCCGGCGATTCACGGCGCATGTAGCAATCCAGGACAGTCTCGAATTCAGCCTCGGCATCCAGGTCTTCGCGCCAGACTTCACCCGCTTCGCTGATGTGGTCAATGCCCAGGTACTCTTCCACGCTGCCAAAATAGTGTTCCATGAACTGGCGCCAGGTGAACCGTGGCGGCTGCAGCGTCGGCTCGTCCAGGAAAAGGTAATAGCTCCCCTCCTCATTATGGGAGGCATAAAGAATGTGCTCAGGATTTTCCGGCGGCAGCAGCAGCGGCCTGTCGTAGGTCTCCAGGTAACTGACGGCTTTTTCAAGGAAATTCGGCAGGATAAAACCGGGGGTCAGGGTGCCGGTAGTGGCCAGCAGGAACTGTCGTCTCGATAGCATGGTGTTCTCCTCTTTAGTACTTCTGGCGGAATGCCACGGTGTACAAGCTGGAAATCAAATACCGTTCACTAAAAAACCCGATCCAGCGGCGCCAAATCGGGTTCATTAATATTCAGGTTCCCGGTTTAGCTGGTATTTGTTAAGCACCCCGCAAGCTGGATCAAATCGGTGCTGAGGGGATATTCAAACAAATTTACCGGGACAGTGCAAGTGGCTCGTCGGGGTGGCAGCGACATTTCGCGGTCTTCCAACCGAACGGTCCATATGTTATTCTGTGCCTGTTGAAAAAAGCGCCGCCCTTCCCCGGGCGGCCATCTCGAGAAGTCTCATTCTCAACCGTTAAAACCAACTGAAACGACTGTTACTGAACCGCGGCCTGTCGCGAGCCGCTGCGTTCCATGACGGGTGGTCGCGGCATGGCTGATGCTGGCCGCTGTTTCGATTTGCGCATCCGGAAACACCCTGGTCTGCAAACCGGCCTGCGATCCGGCTTTTAACCTGGCTTCTACCCTGGCTTTTAACCCGGCCATTAACCTGGCCTGCAACGTGATAGCGAGTTAACCTGAAAAGGAGGACTATGAAAAAGAACGGTATTGAACACGGTTTCGATCTCATCGGCGACATTCACGGTCAAGCCGACAAGCTGCACCGGTTGCTGGATAAACTCGGCTACCGGCGTGAACAAGGCACCTACCGCCACCCGGAACGCCGGGTCATATTTCTCGGGGATTTCATCGACCGGGGTCCGCGGCAGCAGGGCGTCCTGGACACGGTAATGGCCATGGTGGCAGCAGGCAACGCCCTGTCGGTCATGGGTAACCACGAGTACAACGCCCTGGCGTTCAACACCAGGCACCCCACCCGCCCCGGTACCTGGCTGCGCCCCAGAGACGACAAGAACATCAAGCAGCACCTGGCCTTTCTCAACGAATACCTCGGCACCGGGAAAGCGGCAGCCCTGGACGGGGCACTGGCCTTTTTCCGCGCCCTGCCCCTGTGGCTGGACCTGGGCGGGCTGCGCATAGTCCATGCCGCCTGGCACCCGGAATCCATGCAGGTGCTGCAGCCTCTCCTGGGGCCGGGCAATACCCTGACGGCAGACCTGCTGGTGGAGAGCAGCACGCCGGGAACGCCGGCCTTCCAGGCGCTGGAAATCCTGCTGAAAGGCATGGAGCACACCCTGCCCGACGGCCTGACCCACAAGGACAAGGACGGCAACACGCGCACCAATGTCCGCTACTGGTTTTTCCGGCATGCCCGCGGCCGCCTGCGCGATGTTATCGTGCACCCGGAGGATTTCGACGACGACATCCTCGACCTGGAGGCCAGTGACGAGCTGCTGTGTGGTTACCCGGAATCGGCGCCGCCGGTGTTCGTGGGTCACTACTGGATGAAACGTGGCGCCAACGACCACCCGCGCATGCTGCGCCATAATGTCGCCTGCCTGGACTACTCGGCGGCCAAGGGCGGTGACCTGGTGGCCTACCGCTGGCACGGCGAGGACCGGCTGAATAACGACAATTTTGTCTATTAGCAGCCTGCCGGGTAACAGGTATCCCACCTGCATGAATGACCGGGCTGTCCGTCACCACGGTTGGCCGTGATTTCCGGCCCTTCTCTTTTTAAATCGTTCAGTCTGTTAAAGAACCTCTGCGTAATCCGCAAACCCGGTTTCCAGCAGCAGGCCTGCCGGCTATGGAATCGCTTCCAGCTGTTTGCTCACCTCCTCTGCAGTTGGCCGCAACTGGGGCAGACCCTGGCGTAGCCGTCGCTGACCAAGGATGTACACGATGGGCGCCGCGATGAAGATCGACGAGCTGGTGCCAATGACGATACCGAACAGCATCGGCAGCGCGAAACTGGCAACCGCGGCACCCCCGGCAACCGCCATGGGCAGCAGCGCCAGGAACGTCGACACCGAGGTGAATACCGTACGTGTCAGGGTGGCGGTAATGCTTTCGTTCAGCAGCGGCAGCAGCGGTCGGTCCGGTGCCTGGCGCAGGTTTTCCCTTACCCGGTCGAACACCACCACCTTGTCATTGATGGAATAGCCGATAAGTGCCAGCAATGCTGCCACTGCCGTCAGGTTGAATTCCACCCCCGCCAGCACGAAAAAGCCGATGGTCTTGGTGAGATCCAGGGCGATGGTCAGGATCGCGGCCAGGGCAAAATGAAACTCGAAACGCAGCCACAGGTACATCAGCATGCCGGCCCCGGCCAGCAGCAGCGTCACCACCGTCGCGTCGGCGAAACTACCGCTTACCCGGGGTCCCACCATTTCCACCCGGGGAAACCCGGCGTCGGGGGATGCCTCCAGCACCGCCAGTTTGAGCAGTTCCACCGCCTGGCCGGTGGCCACCTGCTCCGCACCCCGGGCTGAATCGGTCAGGGCCAGGCGCATCAGGTAGCGGCCCGTCTCGCCGAATTCCTGAATGGCCACGTCGTCCAGGCCCCGGTTCACCAGGGCGGAGCGAAGGCTTTCCACGGAAGTCGCCGGGGCCGTCACCTCCACCACGGTGCCACCGCTGAAATCAATGCCATAATCCAGTCCCGGCTGCATAAACAGCATGACCGATCCCAGGGACAACACCGCGGACAGCACCAGTCCGGCCTTGCCTCCGGCCATGAAGTTCACCGGTTTGCTGCTGATACGATCCAGCACTTTCAGGCCGGTAATCTGCAGCGGGCGCCTGCCGGCTTTCGCCACCCGCCATCCCATCAGTGGACGGGTCACGGCAACGGCGGTGAACAGCGAGGTCAGCAGCCCGATACCGATGGTGACGGCAAAGCCCCGTACCGGACCGCTACCGAAGAAAAACAACAGACTCACGGCGATAAGCGTGGTCAGATTGGAGTCGACGATGGTGGCGTAGGCGCGCCTGAAGCCTTCATCCAGCGCCAACCGGGCGGACCGGCCGTGTCGGCCTTCTTCCCGAATGCGTTCATTGATCAGGATGTTGGCATCCACCGCCATGCCAATGGTGAGAATAATCCCGGCGATTCCCGGCAGGGTAAGTGTTGCGCCCAGGAAACTCAGAATACCCAGCACCAGGCCCATGTTGATGCCCAGGCCCAGGCAGGCGATCAATCCCCAGCGACCGTAAACGCTCATCATGAACCCCACCACCAGTGCCGCCCCGATGAGCCCCGTGGTCAAGCCCATGGCGATGGCATCACTGCCCAGATCCGGACCCACCGTACGTTCCTCGATGACGTCGAGGGGCGCCGGCAGCGCACCGGCCCGCAGCATCAGCGCCAGGTCTCCCGCTTCCCGGGAAGTAAAGGCGCCGCTGATTTCACCGCTGCCTGCGGCAATGACACTGCGAATGACCGGCGCCGTGATGACCCGTTCGTCAAGCACGATGGCAAGGGCGCGACCTATATTTTCCCGGGTCATGTCACCGAACAGCCGGGCGCCCTCCCGATCCAGCTGGAAAGTGACCACCGGCTCGCCGGTGTCCGGGTTGAAGGCCTGCCGGGCGTCGCGGATGTGCTCGCCTGCCAGGGCGACCCGCTGTTCCAGGCGGTAAGACCCGCCGGCCTCATCGTACAGCGTAACGCTATCGGTGTTCCTGCCCGAACCGCCCCGATCAACCCAGTGAAAGGTCATTTTCGCCGTGGTACCGAGAAGCTGGCGTACCTGCTGCGGGTCGTCCACCCCGGGCAGTTGTACCAGGATGCCGTCCCGGCCCTGGCGGGTGATACTGGGCTCCACCAGGCCGGACTCGTCCAGCCGCCGGCGCACAATTTCAAGGCTGCGGTCCAGGGCATCCGCCGTCACGCTGTCACGGTAGTCCGCCGACGGGGTCAGGATGACCTGCCCGTCGCGCTGGCGAATCGAGTAGGACGACGCACCTGCCGTCGACCTGACCACTTCCTTGACGATGGACTCCAGGGCATCCAGCTGGTCCGCCGTGGTTGCCACGATGCCAATAGCATCCGCGCTGACTGCGATAGGGTCGTGATGGACCCGTGCTTCACGCAGGGCCGGTGTGATCTGCTCGGCCAACTGCTGGTTGGTGCTGTTCAGCAGGTCCTGGGTGTCCACTGCCAGCAGCAGGTGAGACCCGCCACGCAGGTCCAGTCCCAGGGCCAGGGTATTGTCGGTGTACCAGCCTGGCAGCCTGGCGTTTACGGTATCGGGCAGAACATTGGGCATGGCGCTGAGCAGGCCCAGAACGATGGCGAGGCTGTAGACAACAGTCCTCCAGGAAAGAGATTTCATGTGTAATCCTCATAGAACCGGGTCGCCGGAATCGGCAGAACCCGGGGAAACTCGTATCAGGAACAGGACCCGCCAGGGTTCCGCAGCACATTGCAGAACCTGCTCAGGTTTATTCCGGGGGAGTGAAACGGTGTAACTGGAGGATTAAACGGTTGGCGGTCCACGCGGGGCGGGCAGCCGGCAGGCAGCGCAGCGCGGGTACAGGAAGGATGCAATTACGGGAGTAACGGGCCGGACAATGGTCAGGTTGACAGGACAGTGCGCCGTAAACCAGGCTCCCGGCCAGTCATCCGGATCATCCAGATGGTCAGCGCCATCGGGTTCGGCAGACTGCCAGTGGTCGCGGCTGGCGGGATTGAGTCGCAACGGATCAAAGCTGCCGGCCAGAGCCTGCTGTCCGGCCTGGTCGGCCAGCAGTGGCGCTGCCAGGTCACTGCCATCAACTGGAACAGGCCGGGCACCAAGGAGCAGACTCCACAGGCACAACATCACCAGTGGCGCTATTCGGCGGGAAACCAGGGGTCCGCCTGACGGGGACAGTGGTGAACGGGTCATGGCATAAACAGCCAACTGGTGGACAGACTGATAACGTGGTGTCGCCGGAATACGAATTCAAGGGGCGGCGATGTTTTCCGCTAACGTGCCAGGAGTCCTGTTTTCAGGATGGCTGCGCCAGGCTCAGACCCACCGAGGTTATCCGACCGTCCTTCATTTCCTGGATAACCAGTTTCACCGAGCCCAGCTGCACGCGGTCGCCGACCACGGGTCTGCCGTAAAACTGCTTGAGCAGGTATTGCTCCAGCGTCGATTCCGCCTCCGCCGGGTCCACCGTAAATCCGTAGACCCCGGCGATTGCGCCTATCGGGGCTTCCGGGTACAGCCTGAATTCGCCGTAGAAGCGGCTGGATTCCAGGTCTGCATTGCGCGCTGCCGGCGCGAATATACGCCCCAGGGTGTTTCTGGCGTCATTGGTGGCCAGGAAGATCACCTGGTCGCCGGCGATCAGTTTCTGCCGTTTCGTCTCTCCCAGCAGCACGCCCTGGCGTATCACGCCCATCATCTGGCTGCCTTCGGCGGCCGGCAACCGGTCCACCCGCAGGCCGACGGCGTGGCTGTCCGCCATTACCGGGTAGATGAAAATCGCCTTGTCGTGTTCTTTGCGGACGGTGAGCTGCAGGAACTCCGGTTCCTTGGCGGTGCGCGGCACCTCGATCTGCAGCCACCTGGCAACCGGGGCGATGGTCCAGCCCTGGATGATCAATGACACCAGGACCACGAAAAACACCAGCTCGAAGTAGGTCTGGGTATTTTCCATTCCTGCCAGGGAGGGAAACAGGGCCAGGATAATGGGCACCGCACCACGCAGACCGCACCAGCTGATAAACACCTGTTCCCGCCAGGGGAAATGGAAGGGCAGCAGCGACACCACCACCGCCAGTGGCCTGGCGATGAAAATCAGTACGAAGGCAATGGCCAGTGCCGGCAGGATCAGCGGTATCACGTGGGTCGGAGTAATCAACAGGCCCAGCATCAGGAACATGCCGATCTGGCCCAGCCAGGCCATGCCGTCATGGAATCGGTGGATGTCGTTGCTGTAGGGCAGTGGCGCGTTGCCGACAATAACGCCGGCAATGAAAATGGCAAGAAACCCGCTGCCGCCCCACAGGTTGGTGATACCGAACAGGCTGATGCCGCCGGCCAGGGCCAACAGCGGGAACAGCGACGACGGTATCGACAGCCTGCCCAGGAACCCGGACAGCAGGTAACCCCCGGCGAATCCCAGGACCAGCCCCAGGCCCATCTGGCTCACCAGCTCTCTGACAATGGTCCAGCCCTGGTTGCCGGCGTCGCCGAGCTGCAGTAACTGCACCAGCGTGATGGTGAGGAAAATAGCCATGGGATCGTTGGATCCCGATTCGATCTCCAGGGTGGCACCGGTCCGCTCCTTGAGCTCCAGGCCGGCACTGCGCAACAGGCCGAACACGGCGGCGGCATCGGTGGAACCGACAATTGCACCGATCAGCAATCCCTCCTGCCAGGACAGCGACAGGATGACATGGGCGGCGTACCCGGTGATCGCCGCAGTGACGATGACGCCAAGCGTCGCCAGGGAGAGCGCTGGCCTGAGGCTGACGCGAAAGGTACTTTTCTGGGTGCCCAGTCCGCCGTCGAAAATAATGATGGCCAGGGCGAGATTGCCAAACAGAAAG
>Ga0070727_10001174_pt1 | contig 28624 bp, 24 predicted proteins | sample tdAd472_FD_66722 | JGI IMG/M metagenome (GOLD analysis project Ga0070727, IMG submission 66722) | Marine sediment microbial communities from the Atlantic coast under amendment with organic carbon and nitrate - tdAd47.2 | ecosystem: Environmental > Aquatic > Marine > Coastal > Sediment | place...
TATAGGTATTGGGGGAGTTGTTGTATACGGCGGGCTGAACCGGTTCCTGTCCGGGTAACGGGGACAATTGCTCTTGGGTAACACCGGCTTTGGGAAGCTTATCGACCTTAATCGGGGAGTCGTTCTTCGCCAGTTGAGCTCCCGGTCTTCCCGCGGCACGCGCCACTTCCATGCTTTTTTCGCGGATAATGGACAGCTTAACCTTCGCGGTTCCTTTGTTTTTAAATCCAAGCAGTTCCGCCGCCCGCTTGGAAAGATCGATGATCCGTCCGTGGGCGTACGGTCCCCGGTCATTGACGCGAACTTCCATCGAACGGCCGTTTTCTAGATTGGTCACCATGACGTAGCTGGGCATCGGTAGGGTCCGGTGCGCCGCAGAAACAAGGTTCATATCGAACACTTCGCCGTTTGCCGTCGGTCGCCCGTGGAAATTGGGACCGTACCAAGAAGCGATGCCTGTCTCTTCGTAGTTCCAGTCTTCCTCGGGATAGTACCAAACCCCGGCGATTTTATACGGTTTCCCGACCTTGTAGGTGCTGGCGTCTCCTGTCGCCCCTCCCATTCTTTTGGTTGCATGGGAGATCAATTGAATTTCCGCACAGCCTCCAAGCAGAAAAACAGCTAACAGTAAGGCGACTATCCAAGGTCGGTTCGATATGGTTTTCATGGGTTTTGTATCTGTTGTCTCAATTCTAAACCTACCGGCCAACCATGCGGTCGGCAAGGGTGCCGACGGCAACGGCGAAATACGTCGAGCGGTTCCATTTCAAGATGGTCCGGTAATTATTGTAGACGAGGAACGGCGGACCCTTCTCCCCGTCGCCCAACACCAGGGAAGCCATAAGGTCGCGCGTCGGCAGGTCTCTGCCCCCTAGCCGTCTGACGCCGAGCTCTTGCCATTCGCTAAGTCGCTTTTGCGTTTTCAGTCCCGCCAAGCCGAGGTCGAAATCCTTGGGGAGTTCAACGGGGCGGCCCCAGGTTTGATCGCCCTTCCACCCCGATGACGCCAAATAGTTGGCGGCCGAGGCGAAGACGTCCGACTTATCGCTCCAGATATTTTTTTGTCCGTCGCCATTGGAGTCTTGGGCGAAGTTCAAAAAAGACGATGGCATGAATTGGCATTGCCCCATGGCGCCGGCCCAAGATCCCATCATGTCGTCCGGTGCAATGTGGCCTTCATTTAAAATCTTAAGCGCGTTGAAGAGTTCTTTGCGAAAATAGGCGCTTCGCCGCCCGTCGTAGGCCAGGGTGACGAGAGCGTCGACGACCTTAAAGCCCCCGGTTACACGGCCGAAGTCCGTTTCGATGCCCCAAAAGGCGACAATGAAACGCGGCTGAACGCCATATTTGGCGGCAGCGGCTTCCAGTAACACTTTGTTTTCCTTAAGTCGGGCCTTCGCTTTTTCAACACGTGCCCGCGGAACGACGCGTTTTTGGTAATCTTGGAACGTCAGGGTGAATTCCGGTTGCTTGCGATCCAGTTCGATCACTCGCGGAATCGGTTTGACGTTGTCCAGTGCGGCAGAAATGATTTCCGGCCGAATGCCTTTGTTTTCCGCTTCTTGCTTCAGTTCTTTCATCCATAAAGAAAAATCTTTAACGGGCTCCGCCGCGTAGGCGGCAAAACTGATCCCAATGGCGATCGTGGCGATGATCGCTCCAGCGCCCGCCCAGCGAACAGCCTCCCGGACAAAAGAGTTACTTGAATGCATTGCGTCCCTCAAATTAAACCAAAATCCCCAAAAGCCTAGAGCAGATCGTATTTATATTGAACCACTTCGTGGTGAAATATGAATGCGTGAATCTGCTCGTTTTCAATAGTTTAGAGGGCGATTCACGACTTAATCGGGATCGCAAAGCGATTCAGATTAAGTCGATCGCGCTCTAGGTAACCAGCGACCTTAACTTTCATTCATTTCGATGCAAAGCCAAGATGCCTCAAAAAGCTCCCGTTCTCATCGGTTTACGGACAGCTTTTCGATTCGGATCAAATAATGACCCGAAGGGGGTTTCGGAATTGTAAATCCGGCCAAACAAGAAGACTGGACGCGTCGAAAAGAACAGGTTAGAAACCCACGTTCCAACCGGTCAGGAGAGGTGGCTGAGTGGTCGAAAGCGGCGGTCTTGAAAACCGTTGAAGGGCAACCTTCCGTGGGTTCGAATCCCACCCTCTCCGCCATTTATTTAGTATACATCATTGATATTAAATGGAATAAACTGCATTTATCATAGCTAGCCCACATTTATACCCACATTCAGGATTGCGTAGAGCGATCAATTCCTTCCTAAGACCACATCTCCACCATTTGCGCCGCCGCCTGGAATACAAACCCCACTATCACGCAGATAAAAGCTATCCGGTCGCGGGACCATTCAAAGGCCCCTCCTCCCCACGCCGGTCTATCATCCGGGTGCTTAAGAAGATTCCAGGCAATTAGAAAGAAGCCGTAGATATCGAGGCCGAGACCAATGAGGGAGAGCCAGTTGGATAACATTAACTTTCTTCGAATATTTTGAGTTCGTCTTCGGCTATGCAGGCGTGGACCAATGATTTTCCGAGTGTTGTAAGCTCGTAATGGGCTTCTCTTGGGGGGGAGCCGTAAGGCCCAACCTCAAGCCAAGCAGGTACTTTGCCAGTACCCGATGCCGCCAATGCTAGATTCTCAAGATGGTCCATAGCCTGTGCTACGGGTTGAGCCCGGAGAACAAGCTCATGTTCTGGTACTCTAGTTGGAGAGGACTTCATGAGCTTAGAGGTCACATATCGCTTTCCAGTTCTATAGCCAACGCACCTCAATCGCATAAGGTTTTGGACAGCAACTTCTTGCTCGTTATGTGGAAAATGACGCCAAGCTTTTTCGGCAAACTTTTCGAAACGAAATATGGCTTTTTCTATCGAGTCATTAGCTGCGGTAGCCATTCCGCGTTTGGGATAGTTAGGAATAACGTCTAAGGCATGGAGCACAATCAGTAGGCCAGTCTCAACAGGGCCAATAGATTTAAGGATATCTATAAAAGCTTTTGAGGATTTTGCTGGATTATTCGGATCCATGGCGCTTGTAAGCAAACCCGCCCAAAGCTGTTGAACCGTGTCATTATCTTCAAGTGAGCAAGCTTCCATTGCTCGATAGAAGTCTCCCTCAGGCAACGGCTGAAGATGATCCTCATTAATGCCCCTGCGTTTTGCTGTCTCAATATGCTTTTCACCAACCTTTTCAGCGTTCTCTTTGCGCCATCTCCATGCGTGAAAGTTGTCAGCAAGATAAATTCCAATTTCATCAGCCGCAGGACCGCCCGCACGGAGAAGAAGTTCGGCGGCGGCACCAGATAACGATTTAGCACCTTCCTTTTTGATCTCGCTGCTGAATGATGGTTCTTTAGGTTCTTCATCGTCTTTCATCGAGAGTTCTCACTTACAATTCCAGCAACCAATACCCAAGAGAGTAAGCGATGAGGCTAGAACATCTAATGGGTGTTGGATGAAATTATACCTGGGCGAGATGAGTGGTGAACCGCAATAATATGCACGTCAATCAATATTTGGTGCAGAATTATCCCCGTAATCCACCATAATCCACATTGTATAGAGTGTGCGAATCGAAAAAGATTCGACGAATACGAATCAGAAAGGTATTTTTGTTCTCATAAAGTTCTTCATACGAAAAAGGGCCGATGCCTGGTACGCACCGACCCTGATTCGAATTTTCGCAGCAATTGTGAGAGCCGCTACGATCCTCCCGAATGCAACTCGGTTATAGTCTGATACCGAAATCGAGGTCAAGCGGCTCTCCAACTTTTGATTGGATAGAGTATGCTTGAAGCAACACACACTGGAGAAGTACCCATTGGGGGCCTTAGCCTGCCCTGTTGCGTCCTTGATGACAAAACCCACGTATTCACTGAAAGGGCTTTGCTCTCAATCCTTGGTGCAAAAGGACGTGGTGCAAGAGGTGGACATCGCATTCCCTCTATTTTGGGTAAATCGTACCTTAATGCATTGATTAAAAAGGAAGTATGGGTGGACATCCAAAACCCAATCATCTTCCTTCAAAACGGCAAAAAAGCAATTGGGTACAGGTCATCTATCTTAGGGAATGTTGTGAAGGCGCTGTCGCAAGCGAACCGCAATGGACTCCTGAAATCACCCGCTGAAATACGGTACGCCGAAAATGCTGAAATGCTCAGGGATGCCCTGGTTGACGTTGCTGTTGATGCTTTAATTGACGAAGCCACAGGTTATCAGGAAATCCGTGACAAAGATGCTCTTCAGAAAATTCTGGACGACTACTTACTTGATAAGTTGGCGGCATGGGCCAAGCGCTTTCCCGATGAATTCTATCAAGAAATTTTTAGGCTGAAAGGTTGGCAGTGGAAGGGAATGAAATTAAACCGTCCCAGTATCGTCGGGACGTATACTAATGATGTTGTTTATGAGCGTTTGGCGCCAGGTCTCCTTGATGAACTCAAAAAACGAAATCCGAAGCAATCATCAGGCGGTCGAAGAGATAAACACCACCAGTGGCTGACTGAAGAAATCGGGCACCCGAAATTGCGTGAACACCTTATCGGGGTCGTCGCCATTATGCGATCTTCATCTACCTGGGCCGGATTTCAAAGAGCCCTGACAAGAGCCTACCCCCGTACCGGCGATCAAGTTGAGCTTGACTTAGAGGAGCCAGAATTCAGTTAGGTGGCGTCCGTATTACGCTCCCTCTCCCTTCATTTCCGAACGTAACTACCTCGTTGAACGTTTGTAAAAGGATAGAAAATGATACGATTATTTTTCGTTTGTGCGGCCCTTTTTACTATGTCGCTTAAACCGGTTCATGCTTCAGAAATTTTAAGAGGAACGGAGTGGGCTGAAGCCAGCGCGAAGACAAAAGCCAATTATGTTAGCGGATTTGTCGACGGCTTTAACTCCGCGCTAATAGACGCCAATAGGGTGAAGATGATCAAGAGCGCTAAATTGGCACGCCAGCAGGGAAAAAATGAAATTTCTGGAGACCCTGACATAGTTACGCAGTTTTCCCCATTTGAACCGTCTGCTGTTCTAAGTCTGCTCGAGCGGTTTTACAATGATCCCCTCAATCAGGATATGCAGTGGCATGAGCTTCTGACGTTCAGTTTGAGAGCTTTGAGAGGTGAAAATATTTCGGCTGACCTTGAGATGCAGAGAGGTTGTATCCGTGAGGCAATGAAAAACGGTGAAGGCAATTGCCGAGGGTTTACGCTTCGTCTCCAGTAGGCAGCACTATAAGTGCGTTACAAGGATTGACCATGGATGAAGAGACCGTAGAAAGCGCAAAAGCCGTCCAAGAAATTGCGAAAACTACCAGTAAGGCAATCGATGCTGGCTCAGAGTTAGGCGGTTTTCTTGTCAAAATTTTTGGTGAGTCGGTAGCTGATGCAGCCGGATTGTTGGGGGGAGACTGGCTGCACTTCTACCGTCGAGAGCGCGTTCTCCTTCTTGCCAACAAATCGAATCAGCGCCTACAAAAGAGGGGGATCAAGCAAACGGTACCGTTGCCTCCAAAAATTGCTCTTCCCCTGCTTGAGAATGCCAGTTTAGAAGAAGATGATAATCTTATGGATATGTGGGCTAATTTACTTGCCAGTTCTCTTGATCCAGAGAATGAGTATCCGGCCCAAAAACATCATGTCGACATCTTGTGTCAATTGAGTGGGCCCGAAGCTGGGCTGCTGCAAGTTTTGTGGGAAAAGTCAGTATCTTCCGAAGCTATGAGCGACGAGAGACAAATTGAAGAAGGCGTAAAAAAGCTTGAAGAGACAAAGGTGGAAAGGTGGCGGCACTACAATGTGGCCACACAGAAGTTAGCAATTCACAATGTAACTAGATTGCGCCTGGCTGCCTTCGAATTAGAACCAATTAATACAGATGACACGCTTCTGCTGGATACCATTAATAACTATCTCTCAGGGCGTGCTGCCCACACTGTACAAGAACTTGTCTACACCGACGGGCGGAAACTAAACCCTGCTGGTCTAGAACAGTTGATCCATAAAATTCAAATGCAGTTTTTGGTTTCTAATGGGTCGTTAGAGCCAAATCCTTTCCAACAATGGATCGATCCTGAAGACTCCGACCGCTATGCCAACCCGGAAGAAGGAATGCACCTCATTCCAACTGGTTACTTCCTTATGAAGGCGTGCCAACCATGAGGTTCCGAAGTCCCCTCACCCGTTTGGGTGATTTACCGCGAGCCGACATGGCGTTAGCATCCCCGCCATTCTGTCCTCCGCGCCGCGTGCGGTGTCTAATAAGCAATGGCGCACGTTCGGCGCCCGAGTCTCCGTCAACGGCCTTATTCGCTGATGGGATACCTGACGGGGAGCGTCTGATTCCTACACCCGACGGTCGGACGCCTTACGCGCGCATCGCCAGTATAGCATCTGACGCTGAGAGCCGGTAGACCATCCGTTGGCCGAGCGGCCGCGACAGTAACGGTATTGGGCTCGAATTTCCGATGCAGCAACGCACGAACTTCCATCATCTTCCCGAGGATCACCGCAAGATCATCCTTTTGGTTCACCGCTCCAAGATTCCCTTCAATCGCCTCGAGCTGGCGCGACGCTTCACCGGTGCGGCTATAGACCATCTTCTTGAGCAAGGGCATCTTTCGGATGAAGTCAGCAAGGCTGGGCAGGGAATAGTCGGTGTCACAGCCTTGACCAAACAGGAAATGGAGCGTCTTGCGCCTTGGCGGTCTACAGAGGATCGGTACCTGATGGAGGCTTGGCCGAATGGTGTTCCGGCATCGGATATCGCAGTTAGACTTTCCCGTAGCGGCGGCGAGGTCTTAATGCGAGCCCGGGAACTGGAACTTGTTCGGACCCCAGATTTTCGTGGGCATATCCCCGCTTGGCGGTTCCGCAGATTGCGTTATCTCCTTGCCGATGCGGAGCGCCGAGGGATTGACTTGGATGATGATGGCACCAGGATCAATCACCGGGCCTTTTGGCGCCGTTTTTTTATGGCCCGCCAAATGCTCCTGGCCCCAATACCTCCGGGCGATAACCGCTGGAACGGAGAAGACCTGACGACCTTACGTGCCCTGCGGTCAGAGGGGCGCTCAATTGGCTACATAGCCCAGGCATTGAAACGGCCCGCCACTGTTGTGGCTAGGCGGTTGCTACTTGAAGGACGGGCGGTAGCCGGCCCCTGGCGTCTTGACGAAGATCGAGAGGTCATTGATGGACTGGAGAACAGTCTTTCTTACACGCGGATAGCCAAACGCCTTCCGGGCCGATCCCTGAAAGATGTCAAACAACGAGCTCGTGCCTTGAGTGGAAAACGGGCGCAACGCACCTGGACACATATTGAAAACCAAAGCCTTATCGACGGAGTGGTCAAGGAAGGTTTGATTGGCAAGAAATTGGCGGCTCGCGTCTTAAGTCGCGGCGAACATTCTGTCAGGAGATATTTTTACAAGATGGTCTACCAGCAACGGGATAATCTATCTTGGTCTGAGGCTGATCTAAATATTCTGCACCGCGCCGTCAAGCGGGGGGAAAACTGTGAGACTATAGCCCACTGGCTTGGCCGCGACCCTGCAGCGGTGGAGCCGGTCTATCAGTACTTCGCTGTCTCCCGCCATGGCGCTCCCAGGAAAATCACCCCTGACATGGTTCGCAAAGCTCAGGAAATGAAGACAAGCGGAGACTACGAAGGCAAGGATAAGGAAATAGCTGAAAAGCTTGGGTTCTCGACGGCAAGCCTCTACAGGGTTTTGAAGGACGCCCGTGGGGTCGAAGCTTGAACTTCGGCTGGAAGTTTTAGGAGGTTGGATGGGGGTGGCGCTCTCTTTTTGATAAATGCTGGAAACTGGTCATTGAATGCCCACCAGTAGAGTATTGGGCTGCGGGCCGGAATTTGGCGCACCCAGTCCTTCTTGGGCACCTTTTGTCTGTGCAACTCGCTATTCTCACAATTGCCCCACCTTCTCGATTACCCTTGCATGCATTCTCTCGGCCACCTTCCAACACTCTGCTCCGGTAAGCAGGCCACCGTCTTGGCGCCGAACTTCACAAGCAAGAAGAACTTCTTGAAGCTGCTGAATTTCTTTTTCCTGACGGAACTCTGGCGTCTCAGGAAAAGAGATGATCTTGGCTGACTGTACGTGTTCTCGAGAGTGCTGGTATCTGTTTGCGCCTAACATGATTGAAATCCCCGCTCAATGTATGTTACTCATTCTGTATCAAGTTACTCATATTAAGTCAACTCATTTTGAGTAAGGTTTCGGATGATTACACCAGAACAATGCAGAGCAGCCAGGGCGCTCCTTGGATGGTCACAGTCCGATTTGGAGCTGGAATCAAAGGTTGCAAGAAAGACCCTCGCAGATTTCGAGGGATCAAAGAGATTTCCTTATGAAAGAACTCTTTGTGAAATTCGGCGGGCACTTGAATGGGCCGGAGTAATCTTTATCCCTGAAAATAGTGAAGGGCCTGGTGTCCGCCTTCGCAAGCTACCAGTCAATGGCTTTTTGGTGTTGGATTTTTCTGACCTCGGTTGGACGTTGCCTGCCTATTTTGGCATCCTATTTTTTGAGTACCAGGGATCGCCCTCTGTAATGCTCTCTAATCCGCCACACTTAAATCAAACCTCGATTACAAACAATGTCGAGCATGTGGCGGTCAGCGTTTATCAGAAGATTTCAGAGCAAGCCGAACCTAGAGGAATTCTGGAAAAAATACTGAAGGCCATCGGCTTTAAAAGGAGGCCGAATCCGTCGGAGTTTCTTTGGTTCCAGTACTATCCTCCTGAAGCACATGAGTATGGCAATGTTGGCTGCCAGCAAGTGACGTTCAGCAAGCACTGGAGCCCAAAATGGGGGCCAATGCCTAAAGAGGTAATTGAAATCGGCAATCAAGCACACGCTCATACGGAGTGGCCTCTACAAGTAAATGATGCTAAGGCCTGAGGCTATAGGTGTTGCCATGCTCAACCGGCCAAAACCTTCTCGGGTCGTCTGAACATCCCGTTTCGGGGAACAAGGGGGAGACGACACGCACCACTACCGAACTTCACCCCTTTTGATGTTTTGTCGGTAGCGCCCGGGAGCATCGCCGTACCTCGGGATAGCAGGCTGTTAGCATGGCAACTAACAGAGTCTACAAGCGTTGAAGGTGCTGCCAATCAGAAAACCGGATAGTATACGATAGGATGCATACTTAAGGATAATTACTTTGATTTCATGCCTTGCCTGTCGACCCTTTTGGCCTGAATCGCTTTCATATTGTTTCATTTCCCCCCCCCGAAGGTACTATGCAACAAATTCTCGCACACGTTGCGGTGGGGCAAGTGTGAACCGGGATGCAGATTGCTTTTTTGGTAATAATCAAGGCCTAAGGGGATCACGGGATAGAATCGTGGGCGTTCTTAGCTGCCTAACCTAATGGTTGCCATGGGTGGTCCAACAGAACAAATGGTTGACAACTCTATACGTGAAACGCATATTTTGTGGGCTCGGTAATTCCTCAGGGTAGCGTCTTCTAGGAGATAAGCCCCGTGTGTCGTGGCCGCCCCTTGGTTCGAGCACCTAAACCCCGTGCGAACGGGGTTTTTTATTTTCCAGGGCAGTGTTTTTGAGAATACCAATCGTCGACATAGCGGACGCTTGGCCGAATCGTCTCGCAGAACTGGCTGTCCCCGTGCTCAAAGTGACGGAACAGACCCCAGCTAATAAAATCAACGGCTTGTAGGCCAAATTCATCGTGCGATTCAGCATGCCTAATCGAAAGATCGTGGGCGTGCTCGCAGTCCGTATATAGGCGCGTTTCAAGGTATCCATCGAACTTAAGCTTGTGGTGGGTTTCCTTGTTTCGCTGGTCGACGGTAATATCAAGCGCCCCTTCGTAATGTTCGTAAGCGCGGACTAGCAAGTTCCCAGCCTGCCAATTGTAGGCAATTCCGTAAGGTGCTCCAAGAATGCGCTGGCTGATTCTCGACTTTCGAACAATGCTGTAGTAAACGCTCGTCTCACCACGGCAAATAGCATTAATCATTTGGTGCAGATAATCTCGCGCCTCCTCGGCAACTATCTCGGGAACGCTAGGAATGTGTTTTGCGCCCCACAAGGAAGTCCCCTTTATCTCGATATCCTTAGGCCAGCCCTTCGCATACAGCTGAGCCTTTACCTTCCATACCCGCTTTTTCAATGCTTTAGGAGACGGGGTGCTGAGAACGGTGATCAACATATGATTACTGGACCTTGGCGCGGCACCAAATTCACCCGATTCATCAATGTAGAGGAAGTTCATAGAGGCATACCAAATAGAATAAAGCGTAGCGGAGTTGCAACGATAGCGGCTACTTCAGCTCTATAAAACCAGAAACATTCAGTAGTTCTCAAAAAAAGACTTTATTTGGTGCTTATCAGGAGTTTTTGCTTGAAGCATCCACAATATGTTGAAGGCAAGGCTGTGTAAATAAATGAGTCTGACCAAACTGTTTTCAGTGCCCTATGGCAAAACACACTCTCCACGAGCAATCTGTCGTCACCCGGAAATATTTACGCCCTAATCCCGCCGCTTCGCCAGCATCAAATCCCGAAGGCTGAAGTCGTCCTCTCCGGTCATCACGTCATAGACATGCTCTCCGGTGATCCACATCTGGCGGGACGGAAGTTGGCCCCAGTAGCCGAGGGTCAATAGAGCATTCCTGGCCAGGGCCTTGTCCGGCTCACCGTCGGCTATCCCTTGCATGGTCAGGGTGGTTGCCTCGAAGGCGTCGGCGACCGGCGTCATGCCATAACCATAATCACCAATAGCGCCTTGGGCGATGTCCCTTAGGCCAACGACGGCTTGGGCCGGGTAGAGCGCCAGGGTCTTAGCGGCCCATTTTTCCTTGTCCTCGTCTTCTCCCGGCCCCCTACCGGCGACCAGTTCGGAGAGCACCGCCGGGGCGAACCAGAGGTAGAAAGCCGAGGCGGCTAACTGGGGCAGGTCTTTGAAACTCTTGGTTTGACCTAACCGGTCGGCGCCCATGTTGTAGAGGGCCGAGAAGTAGGAGTAGAACATGGTGAACATGCGCTTGAACTCACCGCCGCGCTGAATGGCCGCCAGATCCTTGGTGCCGCCCGCCGACTGGGTCATACGGACCACTGAGTCGGCGTAATCGACTGCCTTGCCTTCATCGCCCTGGAAGTCGGCCATGCCCTTCTCGTATGCCCCCAACCAAGTAGGAACTGCCACCCCCATGTCCATCAAGCCGGTGAGGTAGAACATGGATTGCTGGACCTCGTGCAGCGGGCCCTTGAGCCCTATCTTCTTGATGCTGTCCCGTACGTCTCGGTCAAAGGCCTTCTGCCGGTTTTGCATCATCACCGAGCGCTCCATGACGAAGGAGAGTTTCTCCTTCATCCGGGCCGGGTTGCCGTAGAACTTGGTGAGCCCCTTCATGGCATAGCGTTCGCCTAGCCGATCAACGGATTGGAGATAGCCCAAAGGCTGGACAATGGCCGTGGTGATTTTCCAGCCCATATTGACAACCGTAGCGCCTTTGCGGGCCCGGCCAATGATTGGCTCCCAGAAGCCCATGGGGTCGCGCTGGTCACTGGCGATGGCCTGGAGCCAGGGGCGCATCTCCCGATACATCTCCCGCCCTGCGGTCTGCTCAACGGCCTCACGGAAAAGTTTATCTCCAATCAGCTTGTCAGCGTCGAGGATGGCCTTCCGGTGGGTCAGGTCGTGGACCACGTTACCCAGATGGTCAGTCAGCACGTTTAGGGATAGTTTGACCGGCTGGCCTGCCGAACCCACCCGCTCATTAGTATGCCCCTGTCTGGTGTTGGGCCGGAGCCAGTTGCTCTCGAATAGGTCCTGGGTGTTGCGCTTTTCCTCGTGCTGATGCGCCTTGTGCGACTTATCAGCATCGTAATGGAGGGGGTAGTACCCCCCCTTGAAGCTGCCAAATGGGGTCTGTATAGGGGTGGCCTCCACCTTCTCCGGCGCTACTCCGGCCAGGTCCTTTTGCATTTCGGCGATCTGCGGCCAGAAGGAATCGACCAAGTCCCAAACGGCCTGCACCGTCTCCCAGTCTTTCTGGTCCATCCGGGCGAGGATGGCGTCAACCGAAGCGTCGTTCCAGCCATAGCCTTGCCGGATGGCCTCCCGGTTGCCCTCGTTGCCCCAGTTGAGCGCCACAGCGAGGATTTCAGCCTTGGTGAAGGACTTGCCCGCCTCTTCGATGTAGGTGCGCTTCCAAGTCCATTTAGCCCGGTCCAGGCGGCTATAGCGGTCGAAGATGCCACTGAGTTTCTTGGTCGTTTCCCCCATTATCGCCTGTTCGGCGGTTTCGGCATCTGCCAGCGGCTTGAACAGAGCCGTCCAGATGGGGCCGAGCTCCTGGTAGCCGTCGAGCTTGCGGAACAGGAACTCCATCTTGGTGTGTTCGGCATGGACCCGGCTCAGTCCATTCTTGAGCTTCTCCTTAAAGGTTGGCGAGAGGTTGGCGCTTTCCTCCAAGGTGTCGTTGTGCTCATAGATGTGGTCGACCATACCAGTCACCACCTCGTCAAACTCCCGCTTGGCCTTATCCGTGAGTAGACGCTTTTTGAGCCGCCCAAGGTGCTCGATGTTCTTCACCGAGTCTTTGAGTCCGCGCAGTTCCTCGAGGGTCATGTCTTTGTAGTGCCGCCGGTCGGCTTCATCGAGCAGGGTATCGGGGATAATCACTTGATGGCCCGCCTTTTCCTGCTCCTGTACCCACTGAGCAAGGGCTTTCCGTTTCTCGATGGCCTTGAGGCTCACCCCCTTGCGCAGGTCGAAGCGCTCCAGCAACCGGTCGATCTGCTCCAGGTGGCCAGGGTCGAGATTCTTACGGGTTCCTGGCTTGGAAAACTTGCCCAGGTAGCGTACAGCCTTTTCCACCTCATCTTGAGCCTTGCGGGCTTCCATGAACAGAGAATGGTTGAGCAGTTGGCGGCGCTTCTGATTAGCCGCTTCGGAATAGTCACCATCGGCCACCGCCTGTTGAGCCGCCTTAGCCGCCCGGACTTCTGCTGCGGCATAGACACCTAAGCGTGAGGCTTCCGCCGTTTTCTTTTCGGCAATGACCCGCCGGGCTGCTTTTTTGATCACGGAGACTGGGGTGGGATCGCCGCCGCCGCGCCGGGAGAGCGCCCGCAGTTCGGTAGCCAGAAAGGCCGCCCGCTCGTCGCCGTGGACGGCCTTGAGTGCTTCTTCCTGAATGGAGCCGTCGTTTAGCATGTCGCCGTGGCGGTCCTTCATGCGCTGGTCTGTTTCTGCCTCGATGAGGGCCTTGCGCGGTTTGGCATTCATCAGGGCCTTGACCAGTTCGTCACCGGAAGAAAGTCCAAATAGGTCGGCAGCTTCGTCAGGATGGATGCCGCCTTTCCGTGAGTAGACGTAGGGCCGCGGCAGCAGCTTCAAGACGCCTTCTCCGTATTCACCCACCAAAGCCTCCTTGGAGAGCTTTGTTACCTCAAGGTGCTGACCATCGAAGGTCTTGCCCGTTTGAAGGAAATAGAGGGCCTGGTAAACCGGTTGGGAGTTAATTTCCGATTCTACCTCACTCCGGACCTTGGCCCGCTCCTCTTTCCACCAGCGCTTGGTTTCCCTAGTGACTTCAGAGAGCGAACGTTTCAGAAGGTCCGTTTCTGCGGCCCGTGTTGCCGTCTCGGCCGCCTTGGCGTAGTCGGTTCGTTCGGCCTCGGTCATCAGGTCGGCAATGGCCGGGTCGGCCAGGAAACGGTTGGCCCTTTCGACTGCGGCAATCTCTTCGTCCGTCGCCAGCATGCGATCAAACACCGCCGAAATATCCGTCGGCACCTCCACGTTGAGGCCGCGGAGGTTGCGATAGATGGTCACCAACCAGGCCTTGAAGCGGTCGAAGGTGGATTGCAGTTCCAACGATGGAGCCTTGCCCTCACGCAGGTAAGCCTCAAAGCCGCGGGCGAATTGCTCATGCTGGTCAATGCCGATCTCGGCGACGTCTCCTACCCCCAGCCAAGTGACTACAGCCTCCATGTCTTTACGTATCTGCTGGGGGGCGTCGTCTCGTTCGGCCAGATCACCGAAGGTCCGGAGGAAGAAGTGTCCACCCTCGTGCAACACCGTCGATAAGTCCGCCTCCTCAAACAGGGTGATGAGGGTTGATGCTTCGCCGAAACGGATGGAGCCACGCTTGCGGTCTCCGTCTTTGTCGAGGGTTAGATTGAAACCGTCCTTCGGCTGGAGTATACTTTGACTGAAGGATGATCCTTCGTCCTTCGATGGCCCCTCGGCGACTGGAGTTTCTGTCTGGTCAACGGGGGGGTTGTCTTTATAGAGGTCGTAGAATAGATTTCCGGCCTTGTCCTCGCCGACCAACACGGCTGCGGTATGGACTTCCCCGCGCAGCGCCACTGGGGCCTCGAAACGGTGGAAACGAACAATATTGTCTTTCCGGGACTTTACGAGGTCGCGTGCGCCTTTATAGGTTCCTTTTTCCAGTATGTCTTTCACCGCCGCACCCATGCGCAGGGTATTGGGATCGGCATTGTCAAAAGCGTACTTCTTACGGCCGACGGCATTGAAGCGCACTGTCCCGATTTCGGTTTCAGCGGTGGTGCCCTGTAGGGTGGTCCGATACCATTCATTGGCCGCTTCCTGCGAGGCTTTTACGTCCCCTTCGATTATCCCGGCCACTTCGTCTCCGGTTAGTTCTGTGACAACATTTTCTTGGAAATAGTCCCCGGCTTCCTGATTCAACCCCTCAAGGGCTGCCTTGACCTCCTCGTTGGTGGCGGAGTTGATATCGACCCCCATTTGGTGCAACACCCGGTCAAGGGTCTTGACAGCTTTGGCGCGGTCCTCGCGTACAGAATCCCTATCGGCCTCCCGGTAGCGCGGCCTGTCTCCAAGCACAGCCAAAAGGTCATTGGGGGTTGGACGCTCGGTGAACTCCGGTAGATATCCAGCCTCCCAGGCGGCCAGGGTGGCGTCATCAAGACTTTGGCCTTCTTCTCGGATCAGCTTGGGGCTAAAGGGCCAGTCCTTGAGGCCGAGGGCAGCAACTTCACCGGCATCATCCCGCAGCCCCTTCTCCCGGAGGAAGGCCACCAAAGAGCGTCGCTTATCTGGCGCCGTATCCCCAGCCCGTAGGTTTTCTATCAGGACGTCCAGATCATCCCGTCCCTGCAGGGCCTCGGGAAGCCCACCCTTGATATCGAGCCCGTAGCTCTTGTAGAGCTCCCAGGCATCTACCTCCGCACGGCCCCCCATAGTCTGGAAAAATGCCCCGAATACATCGGCCTCACGCTCCGCCACGTCGAGGGGTCTACCGGCGGTCACCAGCTTGGAGCGCACGTCCTCGCGCACCCTATCCCCACCCCCAGGAAGGGTCTCCATATCAGCAGCAGATTCTGCCGACAGTTGGTCAAGTGTATCCCCCAGATTGGCCTCGAAGGCTTCAGCCTCCCTGAGGGTCATATCACCGGCATGGAAGCGGATATCCGGCATAAGCCCGGCATGATGCTCGGTTGGAGCGATGTGGGTCTGATAAACCTCTAGGGGGATAACCAGATCGCCACCGGTCGCCAGGGCCTCGGGAAGTTGCTTAACCACTTCGGGTAGTTCGTCGCGCAACTCGAAGGGATCCATTTCCTTGGACTGAAAATACTCAACGAAGCGCTCGCCGGGAATGTGAATGTTTTCAACCTCACCACCCTCACGCACGGCTTCAACGAACTCCTGGTACTTCGCCGGTAGCCTTTGGCGCAGTTTGGAGGCCTGGGCGCTTTTCCCCATAGCCTGAAGGGTATTTTGCGTCTGCTTGGCTTTCCGAGCCTTGACCACACCCCCGGCGAGGGTTGCTGCATGCCCCGGTGCCGAAAGCAACATGGTGGCCTGAGCGGCCTTTTTACCGGTTTCTACTAAGCGGGTAGCGACCTCCTCTTGGGTCATACCCTCAAAGTCTCCATCTGAGGCCATTTTGGCGATTTCCCCAGCCATCATGGTAACGGCCTCCTGGGCAACCTCTGTCGCCGTCTCCGTGCTCCAAGTCTTGGCATACCCCTTGGAGAAGTCCGCCAACGCTTTTCGGATTGTCGGGACCCTCAAGAGCTTCTTAATTCCGCCTCGGGATAATCCGGCCAGAACCTTATCACCGCCGGGGAGTGATTTGGCCAAGGTATCAAGGGCAAAGACTTCCAACCCCGCATTGACCGCCCCTGAAACCAGGGCGGCCGTCTTGGCTACATCGGCTTCCATTGGGTTGCCGGTTTCATCGGTGAGCTGCACAAATTCGTCATAGGCCAGCCCGGCTTCCATACGAAAGGCCACCTCCGCCGCACCGGGACGTGAACCTACTGCGAAGCCGAGGGAGGAGGCCGTCGGAACGGTAATGACCTCTTCAGGCAGAGCAATTTGCGGCCCAGCCTGTCCGGCTAGCGCAGCAGCGCTGCCTGCGCCTATGGCTCCCTGCAGGCCCCCCTCTAGCCCCCCCTTGGCGCTCTCCCAAAGTTGCGGTATCATCTTGGCCGCTTCCGTCCAGGCACCCGAGAACCAGCCATCAGCCCCGAGACTGTCTGGCTTGCGGTTGGTCAGGGCGGCGATCCGGTTATGATCAACCTCTGCACCGAACATCTCCCGGAAGCGCAAGCCGGAAAGCTCCACGTCCTTCTCTCCAGCTTTGAATGCCTGCTTCCCGGCTTTCCACATCCACTCAAGGCCTGAGAGGTTTTCAAGGTCGTCATGAGCGACCTCGGCATTGAGCGGGTCCGAAAGAAAGCGAGACGTCACTTTCGGTAGATTGTCCAAGTTGCTTTTGGACCTTTGAAGCGCATGGTCGGTTTGCTTTGGATTGCGTTCGACAAAGCCGAGCGGGAGGTTGGTTTCTTTCGCCTGTCGCAATTGCTTGGCCCTGGCATCTGGGTCAACGCTCAAGGCCTTATCGAAAAAGCTCTGTTGCAGAGTTGCGTTGACGTTCAATCCGTCATCCAGAAGCGACAGGTATTCATTGCCGCCTTCGATGCCCTCTCTGCTGTCGCGCGCTGGGCCTAGAAGGGCCAGGTACTCGTTTCCGCTGTCGGTCATAGGGTCACCCTCCCTGCCGTTTGTCTGGGCCACCCTGCAGCGTTTTGAGCTTTTTTGCATAAAGGGCAGTAATGTTTTCGTCAGTCACCGGATACCCCGCTTGCTCGAGGGCGGCCTCAATCTTCCGTCGTTCTCCGGTTGGCACATCTTCAACATTCACCGAGAACTCCTCATCTGGGGTAACTTCCCAGAGGCGCTTTTCCTCGTCGAACCACCAGTCCCGCTTTGTGTGGCCTTCGATGAGCATGGCATCAAGGATGCCTTGTGCTTCCTGATCGTTAGGTTCGCGGCCATCATTCCTGTGCGTAAAGGCGGACCGCCGGTCCTGGTAGGCACGCATGAAAGCCTCACGGCGTTCGTCGCGTTCCCGGCTGTTGGCTTTTTTAGCCAGCCCTATTTGTCGCATGGTATCTTCGACCAGGCGGACCTCTGAGCGGAAACCCTGCCACTTGCCTTCCATATCAGTATCACCCTGCCGAATCCTAGCTTGCTCATCGGTCAGTTTCTTGAAATCAGAAACGCTGAGGTTTTGGCGGTCTGCCAATAGGTTGTGGTCCCTGAATGTCCCCGGCGGCATCTGCTTGAGGCGGTAGTAAGTTTCAAGGTCGGTTTTCCGGTCTGTCGTCGAATTGCGCAAGGCTTCCCGGTCCTTGTGATCTAGGACAGCCCAAATCTCTGGAGAAATGGCGTCTATGGTTCCACCTGAATCCAGGAAGTCTCCGGCGGCTTTAAGGGCCTCCTGCTTCTGCTCTTTCTCGGCCTTGGCCACTTCATCGAACCGCTTTGTGACCCTGGCTACGACTAGGTCTCGTAGCCTAGGGTCGGCAATCTCCCGCGCTTTGGCCAAGGACTTGGAACGGTTAAGGCCCAGGTCGATAATTGCGCCGGCTGCTTCCTGTTCCGCTCGTCTTTCTGTTAGGGAGCGGTGTTGCTCACGGGCTTCCTTGAGTGCCTCATCCATGGCGTCGGTAAGGGCCTCGCCCTCGTCCTGTCCCAGGGTCTTTGCGGTCGTTTCCTTGAATTCCGTGAGGAAGGTTTCGGCCTGCCCCAATCCACCGGCCATGCTGCGCTCGAACTCTCCAAGGACTGTCTCTCCCCGGCGCCGACGTTCGTAATTGAGTAAGGCCTTTTCCTTGTCCTGCGGGGTGAGGTCGGTCCGCTTATCGAGAAAGTGTCGGAACTTCCCTTCTTGTTCCGCCGCAAATTCGGGGTTTCCTGCCCGCCAATAGCGAAAGGCCTGCTGTTCGGCCAACACATGCCCTCTGAGTAGGTCGGCGTTGGCTCCAGCAAGAGCCTCGGCGTGAACCTTGCTTGCGATTTCTGTGGTATAGCGAACCTTTCGACGATTTAGTTCAAGGCGCAGGGCCGGACGCCAGGCTTGTGGCAGTTTCTCTGAGAGGTTCGAGGTCATGGCCTCCCAACGTTGGTCAAAAGCCTCTGGGTCGTTGCCATGCTCGAGGAACATTTGATTGGCTTTTTCGCTAACCATCGTGTCGAGGCTGGCCAGATACCCCTCCTTGAGCGCTTCGTTGTAGGCCTGGGCCGCCAGGGTTTCGTCCTCACGGAGTTGAACTGCCAGCCCGCCACGGGCAATTGCCTCGGCATCCGAAAGCCCTTTGGTTCGGGCCTCCGCGGTCACCTGTTGGACACGCTCCTCATGCGCCCGGTCAATCAAAACGTTAGCCACCCGGTCAAGCCCCTCGAATAGAACAGCCTGCGGGCCGCCCTGGGCTCCAATAGCCGCAAAACTGCCACCATCCCTCAGCCCGGACCACGGGCCAACAGATTGGTATTGCCGTGTGTAACGGGGAACACTGGATTTGCGGGGGCCGAAGTTGACCATGGGGTACTCCTTCAAAACAAAAATTCTTTCAATGCTCTCGTCACCGACCGGGCAATGGCCTCGAGGTTCCCGGCATCCCTGCTATCCAGAAGCCGCTTGGCCAGGAGGCGTTCGATAACTTCCTGGTCCACCTCTATGGTGACCATCTGAATCCCTTGCTTTCGGCGGGCCCGGAACAGTCTCTGACGTTCAGCACTCGACAGCGCCATCAGCGAGCCCTCGAACCCTCCCCCTTTTTTTTAGACGTCTGGGTTGTCTGCGTCGTCACCCTGCACAGCCCCCTCTCTTAAGCAGTTCCATAGCCGAAAACAGCCGCTTGGCTCTCAAAGCCATCATTGAAAATAGCCTCGGCAAAAGTATGCTCTTCTCGAAGTATTGGACCAGGAATCCAGGGGAGCAGATCGCCATCGAACAACGGCCAGCCGGAGTTTTGAGCTCTTGATACGACAATGCTTTTCTCAAACGTCAACAAGGGGCCAATGCTCAGCCTTACGTCGCGAGCTGCTCGAAGCAGAGCAATGTCGTCACTGACTTCATGCTGAGGCAGATCCATAGCCCGGACTTCGGCTACGGCCTCATCTCTTAACCACTCTTCCAACGCCTCAGCCAACTCCAAGGGCAGTTTCTTCCGGTAGGCGCATAGAAGTTCGTAGGCCATAGCAATTCTTTCTGGAATGCCCCAACCCAGTGGGGCCTCCAGTTCAGCGACGATTTCTCGAACAGACATGAGGTTTACAAAGGTTTTGCTGGTCATGTGTCCCCCAACCCGGATGACTTTTGTCGCCATACACCCTCGGAAAGATCGAAGAACCCGACGAGCACCGGGCGCAGCTTGGTGGTCCATTTCTTAACGGTCACCCCGAGAATGCGCGCCATCCGCTTGTCGTCATCCGGCAGCGGCTCCCCGTTGTTGCGCCAGGTCACCATCAAGAGCTTGAGATAGGCCCCGCTCTCCTCCAGCGACAGGTGCATGGTGTCGGCTAGGTAGGCATCGGTGAACGAAGCAAGACGAGGAGATTCGTCCGTCGGACAAGTGCTGTCTCGCTGCACCCTTTTGCCAGCCTCTATTTCTTGATGATCGGTGAAAATCTTTAAAGCCCCCTCCCAGGCGGCTTTGAAAGCCTGATCTGACTTTCGATACACGTAGACCTGAGACCGGGAATAACCAGCTACTTTGCAGGCCCGCCTTACGTCGCTATGTCTGCGAATGCTGCCAAAAAATCTGGCGTCGGCCCTATCGGTGCGTCTGTTGCGGTTCGCCATCAGTTAGCCTCCTCATCAGGCGTGCGGAAGTGGGGGCCATGCTTATCCAGCAGCAGCCCAGGCACAGCATCGGTGCCGACGTTCCTGTACATTGTGTAGCGGCTCTCCTCCATCTCAAGCCAAGCGCCAAAGGCGTCCTTTTCACGGTGGAGGGTGTAGTACTGGTCGCAGGCCAGCTTGAGCCCTTCGCCGCCGCGGGTGTTGCCGTCCTGGTTGACCTGTGCCGCCACCAGGATGAACAGGCTTTCCTTTCTCGCAATGTCGGCCAAGGTCTGGGCCACCGTTCGCAGGTGATATTCCTCGGTTTCCTGCGGTGCTTTGCCCTTGACCAGTTGCCAGTAATCCAAGACCACACCCTTGATTCCACGAGTAACGACTGCGCGGGCGATCATGCCCCGGACTTGGTCAAGGGTAGCGCTCGGCGCATCCTCGTAGAGTGTGCTATCCCCTTGGCGTACGGCGTACTCAGACACCCATTCGGGAACCCGCTCTTCGTCGCGGCTGAGAAACTTCACAGAGTTGAAGCCTTTCTCGCGAGCGGCGTTGCGCTGCTCGATCTCTGCTGCCGGCGTCTCCATGGCGATGAACAGGTGTGGCACACATGCGAGGGCTAAATTGTGGGAAACGGTGCCCAGCAAGATGGTCTTGCCGACTTTCTTGCGCGCAGCGAAGCCGTACATCCGCCCAGCGAACATGCCGCCACCCATGACCTTGTCGAGTGTCTCCAACCCGGTTGAGAAAGTTTCTCGGGGCCGGGCCAATTCAGCAACTAGCCCTTCAGCCACTTGGCGTTTGGTCTTAAAGCCCCTGAAGCCACGGGAAACCAGCTCCTGCAGGTGATTGATCGTTCCAGATGCAATCTCATCTGCTGGTGTCGCTAGGTGGCTATCGGCAATGGACGCCTTGAGCTCGTCAGATATCAGAAGCAGCCGACGCTTTAGGAATAGGTCGTAGACGATCCGCCCGTATTCCTCAGCGTTGATGATGGTCACTGCACTGGCCGCCAGTTCAGCCAGATAGGCTGTGCCACCAACCTCTTGGAGCAATGCATCTGTCTCGAAGAAGTTGGCCAAGCTCACAGGGGTTGCAACCCTACCCTTGCGCACCAGGGTGGTGACGGCCTCGTAAATCTTGCCATGAACCGGGTCAGCAAAATGCTCAGGGCCCAGAAAGCTCGACACCCGCTTGAAGGTTTTGTTGTTGGCGAAGATGGCGCCGAGTAGGGATTTCTCTGCCTCGTAGGCCGTAAGTGCGTAATGCTCCTGGCCGGTAAAAGCCGGATGCGTGATAACGTCGCTCATGCTACCCCCCATTTTCTCAGCCGCTCATTGTCCTCCCGAGAACCAATAGCTGCGCCTGGCCCCTTTTTTATGCTGTCCCGGTTGTCCCGGTTACCTCGGATTACTCCCGCAACGTATTCGTTCGGATTTTCCTTCCGTCCGGCAATGTCGATGGCTTCGAGAGCTTTTCCCGTTCCGAGGATTTGCTTGAGCTTGGTGATTTGTCCCCCAGCGGTTTTCCCGAGGATTTTTTTGCCCCGTTGATACAAGACCGCGTCGAGGTCTTTTTCAGCCTCTACTGAAAAGGGCGTTTGGCCCTTCTCCGTAGGAGAAGTAATAGGTGAAGGTGACGGGCATTCTCCGGGCATGCTCGGAGCATCGTTATCTTGCCACCTTACCTTGGCAGCCGCTCTGGCCTTTTCGCTGCGCTTTTCTTTGTTTTCTGCGGCTTTTGAGAGTTCCGCATCAATTCTCTTGTGCCGAAGAAGGCCTTCTTTTGCATTAAAAAATTTTCGAATTATTGGTGAAATTTTTTTCCATTTATGTGCTGAAATTTTTGCAATGCTCGCCAACTGGCTATTGTCATCGGGCAGTGAACCGTGCCGCCAATAGAACATCATCAGCAGAAAATAGGCCCCATGCTGCTCGCAGGTCAGGTGCTGCGTGTCGGCCAGGTAGTCCCCGACATAGAGCGGCATCCAAAGGTCGGTTTTGTCGCTCATGCGACTTCCCTTTCCGACTCTGGCGCAGGGTTGCTGGGGATCGCGTTTTCAGCAACCAACCGATTGTAGACGCCAACTGCTGACTTGAGGTGCTGGCCCAGGGCTTCAATATCTTCATTTGTCAGCGCCAAGCGACCTTCACGAAGATGCCTATCGATCTTACGCAGTCCGATTCCGTATACAAATTGTAGCCCGGCATCGCCGATCTGTTTCAGTCCGCCCTGACCGTATGTTGAGTTTCCGTCCATGACGGCGACCTAGGCGGCGGATTCGCAGGAAGTAAGAAACCTGTCGATTTCTTCCTGCTTTACATACGTTCGGCGCCCAAACTTAATTGTTGAGATGCGCCCTTGGCTGACAAAGAGATAGAACGTCGATTCAGCAATACCGCCAAGGATCTGGCGAGCCTCTTTGACGGGATAAACTTTTCGCTCAGGGATGTTTTGGCACTTGGACACCTTTACCTCCATCGACGAGAACTGGACTGTGCTGGAGGAAGGTTGCGGTTTTTGAGGTTTCTAGTAACCCGAACTACCTAAGGAGAATTACCCTATGTAAATCAACTTAGGTAGTTCTCCTTAGGTGAACCCACTATTGGGGAGATCAGATTAGGGCGTCATCGAGAGCTTTATAGAGGCTTTCAAGCTCAGCCATCAAATGACGTTTTTCTGCTGCGTTCCGCGATGTTTCAAGGGCCATTTCATTGGCCGCAATTTGGCTTTCAATTTCTTCTACCTTAGTCGCTAGACCTAGACAGCGAGATACAACGTCGTAAATTCCTTTTCCTTCATTTCCCGTTGCATAGCGGTAAACGGCCTCTGTAAAAAGATGAAAATCACCCTGTCGGGTTTTCTTGGCTTCCCCAGGCCGGTGTTTGCTAAATATCCAATAACAATCAAATGCCAAACGTAGCTTAGCTGGCCCATGCTCGCGCTTTGACAGCTTGGAAGCGCCCCCCTTGTCCTTGGGGGCGCTTTGTTGAGCCGCCGCCGCCAGAGCCTCAAGGCCTTTGAGCCTGGATATCCATTGAAGCGGTTCCCAAGCTAATTCCGGGCGCAGGGGGGCTGCTCCCAACTTATACGTTTCACCCAGCTCGAATCCGGCCTGTTTAACTAGTTCCGCCTGCTCAGAATCGTAACTGAAAAGAGTTTCCCTAAAGCTCCAATCGCCCCAAACAAGGGCGTGAGCTGTTAGGCTATCGATGCACTCAATACTTCGCCTGAGACTGCCAGCCCTTTCTTTCAATTGAGTGATTTCGGATATAGCATCCTTTATCCTCGGTCCATCGACCTCAGCCTTGTGAAAGTATCGGAACCCCTGCGCAATCCAATCGACGTCCTCCTTCAGTGCTGACTCGTTATCCCCCTTCAGGAGGTCAATAGCTTCGGAAAGGGCGTTCTCTTGAGTTTCTTGTTCATACATTGCACCCTCCGTTTTGGTGCTTCCGATTTTGAAGGCGCGGCAGGCCGGTACGGATATCCGACCGTTCGGGGGCTACCCTAGCCGCGCCTAACTAGTCTTGTTTGCTTGGACTATGCTCTTTTGTCATTGATGCTGATAACTTCGCCCTCTTTAGGTTCTTTGTCACAGTACTCGGCCCAGTCCTTCATAAGTCGAGCTCGCTTCTCGAAAAGGTCGCCGCGACGGTAAGCCGCTTCCACTTTGTCTTTGATGATGTGTGCCAAAGCCATTTCAGAAACTTGATCTGGATACGCTGTTCTCTCGGAGGCCCAATCCTTAAACGTAGATCTGAAACCATGCGAAGTAATATGCTCATAATTCATTCTCTCAAGAAGAGCATCAAGGGCATTGTTACTAAGTGGTTTTTCTGGCTTAAGACCAGGAAAAACATAGCTGGAGATTCGCACCTTTGCCATTCCCTCAAGAACAGCGACTGCGGCATCTGATAAAGGAACTCTATGCGGCCTCTTCTTCTTCATTTTTTCAGCCGGGACTTCCCACACTCCTTTTTCGAGCTTAACTTCATTCCATGTAGCCATTCTAACTGTGCCTGGCCGCAGCGCCGTTAAAATAAGAAATTCCAAGCATCTCGCCGATGTGCTTTCCTGCTTACGTAAAGCTTTCATGAACTCACCAATTTCTTCGAAAGGCAAAGCTGGAAAATGCTTAACTGTATGGACGCTAGATCGCGCTGGCAGTAGGTTCTCGAGGTGGCCGCGCCACCGGGCAGGATTTTCGCCCTGGCGATATCCGCGTGTCGCTGCCCAGTCCAAAATCTTTTCTATCCGCCCCCTTACCCTGCTGGCCGTTTCCGTTTTTTCTGCCCAAATCGGCTCAATCGCTTTCATCACGAGGCCGGTATCCACGGACGCTACTGCCATGTTGCCAAAATGCGGGTAAGCGTAATCCTTGAGGGTGTTTTCCCACTGGCTGGAGTGCTTTGAGTTCCTCCAGCCGGGTTTATGTGCATCGATGTACGAGGAGGCGCATTCCTTAAAGGAGATTGCCTTTGCGGATTCGAGCGTCGCAGCTTTTCGTGTCGCTTCTCGTGCTTCTATGGGGTCTTTACCGTCTCTGAGGACCTTGCGGCAGTCCGCAGCAAATTCCCGGGCATCCGACAATGTGACGTCCGCAACAGGACCAAGACCCATTTGGCGAGCCTTTCCATTCAGGGTAAAACGGAAAAGCCAGGACTTCGTTCCGGTCTCGCTGACCTGGAGCCATAGCCCGCCCCCATCGCCGTAACGCCCCTTCCGGGTTTCCGACTTCACCTTGAGTGATGTTAGCTTGTTGAGGCCCCTAGCCATGTCTCCGCCACACTATCTGCCCACGTTTCAACCCACATTTTACCCATGGATTACACTGGAGGCAACTGGAGTTTGCTAGAGAGTGTATAGTATAAATTACTGTTTAATATGCGTTATTTATAGAGACGGTTGAAGTCTGTTGAAGAGAGGTTTGGCGGACACCCTCTCCGCCAACCGGCATCACTTCGGCAGTAAGTGCTCCCAGTCCCTCAAAAACGCTTTTCCCATCCGGCTGGAGACCCCATACGGCTCGAACTCCTCGGAGAGAGCGGTGATTGCATTTTGACGTATTTCGTCTTCCGCATTGAGAAGAGCTTCGCCTTCCAACTGCTCCAGCATTTCAATGACGAGATCGTCGATCTCTTTCGGCGTATTGTCGCGTACCGGACCGACATCGGTGTAACCGCTGCGATAAGGCGGGCGCATTGCGTCGTCAAAGGAAATAGGGTTTCCATCTTCTCCGAGATGAAGTTTTGAAATGTAGATGTCCCGTTTTGAAAACGGACGTTCGGAAAACGGTGTGCTGTTGGCTTGGGCGACGGGCACGCCGAACAGGCTGGAAACGATCCAGGGGCCGGAGGTCGTTCCGAGGAAGAAGCGGGCGGCCCCCATCAGATAAATATCCATCCAGTCGCTTCTCAAGGGACTATGGGCGTAATCGACGACGTTCGGTAGGTTGGGCAACCGGGGCATTCCGGGATGGCCCAACCGGACAACGTATCCTCCGGCGTCGGTGATTGTCTTGACGGCTTGAAAGTATGTTTCAATGTCGGCGTTTCTGAAGTCGTTCTCCGAATCATCGAGAAACTCTCTGTCCCTGACGTGTAGAACGGCGAACCAGCTTCCTTTGGGAATGCCGAGTTCCTTAAGGCATGCCCGGCCTTTCTTTTTATGATCCTTGGTTAAGGACAAAAGCGGCCCCCGTCCCTTCTCCTCCCAAAGTTTGTACAGAGCGACGTTCGCCCGGTCTTCATGAAGGATCGTGCCATCGGGAAAGCGTACATTGATACCGTCGTAGGTCGGCAGTTCCGTCGGATCGTTATCGTTACACACCTCGATCCAGGGCGCGAAATAGCTCAGGAGGGTTTTGTTGCAAAGGCTCTTTTCGTTGTAGACGACGATTCCGGTAAACGGTTCAGGGAAGAAATCCATTTCCCTCATCATGGCGAAGGCGCCCAATTGTAGAGCCATTTCCCCTATTCGATTGGCGAAAAAGTACGGACGAAAAACACGGTGTAAAGTCACGAAGGCCAACTTTTCTTGAGTGCAGACGGTTGAAGGTATTTTCAATTTTCGTGGTTTTTGTAGAAAAAACAACGAAGAAGGCTTAGTGTATTAACGATTCGTTAATGTGTGAGGTTTGGTTTTTCTATGGCGCTGGTCAACCAGTCCGATTCCGCTATTGCTTACCTTTCAAGCTCCTACCTGCTTGGAAGAGACCGGCAATTGGACGGAACCATAGATCAGGCGCCGTTAAACAATTCCCCTTTCGTCATACAGGACGTGGTGACGATTTCAACAGAAGCGCAGACTTTTGTCGAAGCAAAAGCCAGGGAAACTGAATTAACCCCATCCGCAGACCAGCTTGCCGATTTACAGGCGCATGGCAATCTAATCTCTGGAGTTTTTGCCGGAGAAAATCTTCAAGGCATTGATTTGACGGGCGCTTTTCTCTACCGGGCTGACTTTTCCTCGGCTAACTTGAATTATGCCGTCCTCAGAGACGCGTGGCTTTCCGGCGCCGATTTTACCGATGCCACTTTGATTGGAGCCGATCTTCGCGGAGCGGATCTAAGCGGCGCAACCGGGTTGACTTCGAACGCTTTAAGGTCTGCCAGGGTGGATACGTCGACAACTCTGCCGATCGGTTTGGTTCTTCAGTCGACGGAAGACGTTACCCAAGTGCGCCATCTGGACATTACCGTCTAACCCCCTGCTTCGCCTTGTTCTTACTTCGGCTTGTGACGCCACCAGTACTTTTCGTTGATGGAGAACACCGGGGCGTAGTGTCGAATGGTTGAGGCATCGACGACTTGTTTGATCTGATTATCCAGAATGTAGGGCTTTCCGTCGATGTAGACCGCGAGGATCGCGTGACCGACCTTGAGATTCATGTCTTTAACCGCGACGACCCTCATGTCGTTGTCGTCAAATCCCAGCAACTTCAATGAGACGAACTTGGAAATCGAGTAGTCCTCGCAATCGCCAAACTTCGCCATGAATTCCCCAGGGGTCGCCCAATAGTCCTTTACCCCCCAATTGACGGGATCGGTAATGTAGCGGGCTTTATTCATAAAGGCGTTGACCTCTTTTATCTGGGTCATTTTGTCTTTGCCTTCGAGCGTTTTTAGAAATTCAGTCCATTTATCGAAGTGGCACTTGTTGAAGGCCTTTTCCTTACAATCTCCGGGTTTAACCGAATCTCTTTCTTTTGAATAACGTTCAACGGCGCCCGTCCATTTTTTAAACGGCTTGAAATTTCGCGATTGGATTTCCTTGGTGTTGAATAGTCCGTCCAGGTTGACTTTGGCTGCTTGCGCAACGTTACAGTTGAAAGAAAGGAAGACAGCCAAAATTAAGGCGAAAACGGCGTAAGCGCTCCGCCTAGCAAGCTTGTCATCATTGGGTTTGTTTTTTTGCTGCATTTTTTTGTGTGGTCTCACTATGCCCGCTCAAAAGCGTATCATTGATGATATGAAGCGGATGGCTTGGCGACAAGGACAGAAGTAAGACTTCAAAACAAATTGATGGGCGGTTGAACCACCGCTGTCTTGTATTAATTCTTTCCCTCTTTAAGTCCGTCGTCATTTGACATACCATATTAAAATATAAAGGATTTTTCGGGGAGGTGGAGATGGCTGATAAGGACAGCGCGCAGCCACAGGAAAATGAGCCCGAGGTCAAGCGTTCCGTCAATATCAAGGTGGCGGGCACCGTTGTCGGCTTGCTGGCGATTATCGCGGCGGGTGTCTTTTACGCTTTTCAGTTTGTCGAAGAAGAGCGTCAACGGAATCTCCAGGACTGGCAGGTCAAGCTCGGCATTGTTGCCGACAGCCGGGCCGCCGCCGTTTCCGACTGGGTTGAAAAAAACTTCAGTGTCCTTAGGGAACTGACTGAAAACGCCTCCTTGCAACTCTACACGACGGAAATACTGTTTGCCGCCGACGAAGGCGGCGAAGCGTTGGCCGAGGCGCGGGCCCAAGCGGGTTATCTCAGAAATCTTTTGGTGGCGACGGCGGACCGGAACGGTTTTAGTCCTCCCCCCGACACAAGCGAGGTTGCGGCGAACGTCGAACGGGTCGGAGTTGCCGGGATCGCTCTTCTTGATAAAGACGGAAAGCTCATCGTTGCATCGCCTGGAACGCCTCCTCCCTCCCCTGAAATTAGATCCGCGGTTTTGAAGGCATTGGCTGGCAAACCCGTGTTGATCGATCTGTACAAAGGTGCGACCGATCAAACGACCATCGGCTTTGCCCTGCCGGTGTATGCCCTACAAGGAGATGAAACCGAAGGCATCGGGGTGGTTCTGGGCGTCAAGCTGGTGGGCAAGGACTTCGTTAAAACTCTGGAGCAACCCGGTGAAATCCTAAAAACTGCGGAAACTTTTCTTACCCGAAAAAATGACGGAGTTATTGAGTACCTAACGCCATTGGCGGATGGAACGCAGCCGCTGGAACGAACCTTCGCCAT
>Ga0070727_10001182_pt1 | contig 28498 bp, 23 predicted proteins | sample tdAd472_FD_66722 | JGI IMG/M metagenome (GOLD analysis project Ga0070727, IMG submission 66722) | Marine sediment microbial communities from the Atlantic coast under amendment with organic carbon and nitrate - tdAd47.2 | ecosystem: Environmental > Aquatic > Marine > Coastal > Sediment | place...
TATTGACCTTTTGACCAAAATTAAGGCAGCCGAGACTGATGATACGGTGAAGGGCCTCTATATTCGCGGGGCTTTTGTCGGCACCGGCAGCTCCCGCGCGGAAGAATTGCGTCAGGCGCTGCACAGCTTCCGCGACTCAGGAAAGTTCGTCATCGCACATACGCAAGGCACGATGGGAATCAGCGGCCCGTCCGCTTACTGGTCGATTGCGGCCGCCGACGAAATCTGGATCCAGCCTGGGTCTGACCTCGTGGTTCCGGGCGTGACCTTCGAGACGGAATTCCTCAAAGGCCTGTTCAACAAGATCGACGTGACCCCGGAAATCTATCCCTTCTACGAATACAAGAACGCGCCGAACTCTTATAATGAGACGTCTTATACAGAGCCGCACCGGCGCGCGATGACCGAACTGGCCGAATCGCTCTGGTCGACCGCGCTTGAAGAGATCGCCGCTGACCGTGGCCTGGACCAGGCAGCCGTGAAGACTGCCCTGGAAAGCGGACCGATCACGGCGGAAGACGCCATCTCCCAGAAGCTGCTCGACAAGACCGGCTATCCGGAAGAGGCAAGCGATGCTGCGCTGGAGCGCGCCGGCAATGACGCGCAGATGCTCGATCTTGTCGGCTACATGCCGCCTTCCCTGCCTGTACGTGCACCCATGGTTGCGGTTGTTGGCGGCGAGGGCGCAGTTGTGACAGGCGGAGCCTCAGGCGGCTCTCCCTTCTCTTCCCCGGCTGGCTTTGCTTCCGACCAGATCGCACAGGCGATCCTGGACGCTGGCGACAATGACAAGGTGAAGGCCATCGTCTTTCGCGTCGACAGCCCCGGCGGCTCACCGGTTGCGGCAGACCAGATCTGGAACGCCATTGAGCGCGTACAGGCCAAGGGCAAGCCGGTGGTTGTTTCCATGGGCTCGCTGGCGGCATCCGGTGGATATTATGTCTCCGCTGGTGCGGACTATATCGTCGCCAACCGCGCAACCATCACTGGCTCGATCGGCATCTTCGGCGGCAAGTTCGCCATCGCCGGTGCCTTTAACAAGCTGGGCATTACTTTTGATACAGTCAGCGTAGGTGGCGAGTTTGCCGATGCCTACGGCGTCGACACGTTTACGTCGGAACAGGAAGCCACTGTCAAGGCCAGCCTGAAGCGTGGCTATGACCGTTTCCTCAACATCGTCGCCGAAGGTCGCGGCATGACCTATGACGAAGTGCACGAAGTCGCCCGCGGCCGTGTGTGGAGTGGTCAGGACGCTCTCGACAAAGGCCTTGTGGATGAGCTGGGCACTTACATGGACGCCATCGAGAAAGCCAAGGAACTCGGCGGCATCGAAGCAGACGTAACACCCCGCTTGGTCTATTACCCGCATCGTCCGACAGGCCTGGAAGCGCTGGAAAGCCTGTTCGGCGTGTCTTCCGAAACGGTGGAAGCCGCTGCCATGCTGAGTCGCATTGCGGGCGATGACCGCATGCAGGCACTGGTCGAAGAGCTGTCCGTCATGGATGCGGTAAATGCCGGTGAAGCCCAGGCCATGGGACCCCGCCTTCGCGCGAATTGATCAAATCTCTGACATCAATGAAGAAGGGCCCTTCTAAACCGGAAGGGCCCTTCTCTATTGTACCACCTGCAGCAATCGTCTACCGCAGCGACTGAGGAAGCAAGACGCATGAAAATCCTGGTCACCGGCGCCGCCGGATTCATCGGAAGTGAACTGGCCCTTCGTCTGTTGAACGAGGGTCACCAAGTTGCGGGCGTTGACTGCTATACCCCGTATTATGATGTACGATTGAAGCATGACCGAGTCGCCCGGCTGACCCCCTTCGATACATTCGAGATGCACAAAATCCGCGTTGAAGACGAAGACGCGATGACCGCCGTGTTCGACACATTCCAGCCAGAGATTGTCGTGCACTTCGCTGCGCAGGCTGGTGTGCGTTACAGCCTGGACCATCCGCGCGAATACATCGCGGCCAATATTGTTGGCTCTTTCAATGTGATTGAGCTGTCGCGCCTGAAAGGCGTAAAGCATCTGGTCATGGCGTCCACGAGTTCAGCCTATGGCGCGAACCAGAAATTCCCGTTCGAGGAAACGGACGCCGCACCGCATCCACTCACCATCTATGCCGCAACCAAACTCTCAAGCGAACTGATCGCGCATAGTCATTCACACCTTTACGGCACTCCCACTACCCTGCTCCGCTTCTTCAGCGTGTATGGTCCGTGGGGACGACCGGACATGGCGTTCTTCCTGTTCACAGACAAGATCTTCAAAGGTGAGCCGATTGACGTCTACAATCATGGCGATCTGCAACGGGACTTCACCTATATCGATGATTTGGTCGAGTCCATCCGCAGACTGATGGATCACCCACCTGTTGCAGGAGAGCCGGTTTCGCGCGGAGATTCGCTCAGCCCGCTGGCGCCATATCGTCTGGTCAATATCGGCAATGCCACACCGGTTAAGCTGATGGACTATATTGAAGCCATCGAAGATGCCATTGGCAAGACGGCGGTCAAGAACATGGTGCCCATGCAGCCGGGTGACGTGAAGCAGACCTATGCCGATGTCAGCCTTCTGAAGGCAATCACCGGCTACACGCCCACCACAGATGTGCGCACGGGCGTAAAAGCCTTCGTTGATTGGTATCGAGACTATTTCAAGCCTGAGTGAAGCCCCAGCGCTTCAGCCTTGGCCCTAAAGTCATCTGGCACCTCTGCACCATAAGTGACACGGCCGCCATCCGGATGGCCGATCTCCAGTGCCGCAGCGTGAAGCATCAGGCGGTCAGCTGATTTCGTACCCCTACCATAAAGATGATCCCCCAGGATCGGAGACCCGGAAGCCGACAGGTGAATGCGGATCTGATGCATCCGCCCTGTTTCAGGCTTCAACTCCATAAGCGCGTGCGTATCCGTTCTCGCAAGAACCCGCCAATAGGTGACGGCGCTTTGCGCGCCCTTGCGGCCCGGTGATGCCACGATCATGCGCGGCCTGCCGCCCTCTTCCACCCTTACCAGAGACTGCTCCATCAGCCCGGTATCGGATTGTGGCAGAGGCCCCTCGACCAGGGCCAGATAGGTCTTGCTGGCGCGGCGTGTCGCGAACTCTTCTGACAGGAAGGCCGTCGCAGGTTTTGTGCGTCCGACGATGACCACGCCCGATGTGCCCCGGTCCAGCCGGTGGACCAGCCGAGGCTTCTTGCCATTCGACTTGGCGAATGCGACGAGCAAATCATCCAGCGAGCGGTCGACACCGCCGCCCCCCTGAACGGCCAGACCTGCAGGCTTGTTGAAAACGATCACGCTCTTGTCTTCATGCAGAACAAGACTGCGGGCATAGTCCGCATCTTTGGCACTGAGTTCGGGAAGGGATCTGTTGCGCATGATGGCTTAGCCCTTTTTGTGACGCGTGCGGATGTCTGCGATGTACTTCATGCGCTCGACAATCGGTTTCTCACGTCCGCGCCCTGTCGGCACATAGAATTGCTGGCGGTCCATCTCTTTAGGGAAATAGTCCTGCCCGGAAACACCTTCTTCCGTATCATGATCATAAATGTAGCCATCTCCATAGCCCTGATCCTTCATCATGCCGGTGGGCGCGTTGAGGATATGCTTGGGTGGCATCAGGCTGCCGGTTTCACGCGCAGCCTTACGGGCGAGTTTCAGGGCCATGTAAGACGCATTGGATTTCGGAGCCGTGGCGAGATGCACAACGCAATGCGCCAGCGGGATCAGACCTTCCGGCTCTCCCAACCGCTCGAAGGCGCGTGCTGCCTCTCCGGCAACCATCATCGCGGTTGGGTCTGCGAGACCAATATCCTCGCTCGCCATGACGACCAGCCGGCGCGCAATGAAGCGTGGGTCTTCGCCGCCTTCCAGCATACGTGCAAACCAGTACATGGCCGCGTCCGGATCCGATCCGCGAACGGACTTATGCAGCGCGGAGATTAAATTGTAATGCCCTTCCCCGCTCTTGTCATAGGCAGGCGCACGTTTCTGCAAAGCTGAAGACATCTGCTCAACGGTCAGCGCCTTGCCCTTGCTGGCAAAGGTGTAGACCTGCTCGACCAGATTCAGCATGTAGCGGCCATCGCCATCTGCCATCTCCAGCAGCGCATCGCGCGCCTTCGTCTCCACAGGCAGAGGGCGGCCCTCGGCCTTCTCGGCACGCTGGACCAGCGTTTCCAGAGACGGCGTCTCCAGCCGCTTCAGCACCAGCACCTGACAGCGCGACAGCAGGGCGCCATTGATCTCAAAGCTCGGATTTTCCGTTGTGGCACCGACAAGCGTGACCACACCCTTTTCCACAAAGGGCAGGAAGCCATCCTGCTGCGCCTTGTTGAAGCGGTGGATCTCATCTACGAAGAGCAAGGTGCCCTTGCCCATGGAGCGGCGGTTTTCTGCCCGGTCAAACGCTGCGCGCAGATCCTTCACGCCGGAGAAAATCGCGCTGATCGCCTCGAATTCGAGGTCGGTTTCCTTGGCCAGCAGGCGGGCAATCGTCGTCTTGCCAACGCCCGGAGGCCCCCAGAAGATGATGGAGGACAGGCGCCCAGCCTCCAGCATGCGCTTCAGGGTGCCATCCGGCCCCAGCAAATGATCCTGCCCGACGACCTCATCAAGAGATTGCGGTCGCAGCTTGTCAGCCAATGGCTGTGGCGCGCCTTCAGAAAGCCCGGATGCACTGAATAAGTCACTCATATGTGTCTTCTAGGCGTGAATGATACGCGTGATAAGGTGGCAAGTGGAGGAGACAACAGATGACGCTGAAAATTACCCCATCGGGTCAGGCTTGTGGCGCGGAAGTTCGCGGTGTCGATCTGACCAGGCCCCTCGGCCAGAATACAATTGACGCCATCCATGCCGCCTGGCTGGAACATCAGGTTCTCTCCTTCCCGGATCAGGATATGACGGATGAGGATCTTGAGCGCTTCACTCTCTATTTCGGTCCCTTCGGCGACGACCCTTTCATCGCACCAATTCCCGGCCATGAGCACATCATTGCGGTGAAACGTGCCGCCGATGAAACGGCCGCTATCTTTGCCGAGACCTGGCATACGGATTGGAGCTTTCAGAAACGCCCCCCCAAAGGCACCTGCCTTTTTGGCATTACCATTCCTCCAGAGGGCGGCGACACGCTGTTCGCAAACCAGTACATGGCACTGGAACAGATGCCGCCTGAGCTGCGTGAGAAGATCGAAGGCAAGCACGCCATTCATTCCGCCCGCAATGCCTATTCCCCCGAAGGCGTCTATGGCGATGTCGACAAGGCCGCCGGGCGCAGTATGACGATCATGCCCTCTGCAGACGCCGAGGCAACCGAGCGCCACAACTTCATCCGCAAGCATCCGGAAACCGGGCGGGAAAGCCTTTTCGGCTGTGCCGGCTACATCATTGGCATTGCAGGTATCGGCCATGAGGAAGGCTGGGACCTTCTGACGGAACTCTATCGCTGGCAGACCCGGCCAGAGTTTCAGTACAGGCATAAATGGCAGGAGAAGATGCTGATCATGTGGGACAATAGATGCCTGCTGCACATGGCGACCGGTGGCTATCAGGGGCATGAACGCCTGTTGCACCGCACAACAATTGGCGCGAACGGATAGCTGGTCCTCCTCCCCTTTCGCGCGTAGAGTGAAAAGAAAAAACGGGAGGAACTATAATGGCAGACACGCTGCATAAGGCAGAGTCCGGCGTTGCGGACCCATGGAGCTTGCCCCTTGAAGACTTCGATGTTTCAAGGGCCGAGATCTATCAAAATAATATGCAGGGAGAGTATTTCCGGCGCCTGCGACAGGAGGCACCTGTACACTACTGCCCGGAAAGCTCCGTCGGCGCGTATTGGTCCGTGACCAAATACAATGACATCATCGCCGTGGATTCCAATCACAAGCTCTTCTCATCCGAGCCGAGCATTGTGATTGGCGATCCATCCGACGACTTCCAGCCGCCGATGTTCATAGCCAAGGACCCGCCGATCCATGACATCCAGCGCAAGGCCGCACAGCCCGCTGTAGCACCCAGCCAGTTGTCGGAACTGGAAGACCTGATCCGCCAGCGCGTCTGCAATATCCTGGACAGCCTGCCTGTGGGCGAGGAGTTCAATTGGGTGGAAAAGGTCTCGATCGAGCTGACAACGCAGATGCTTGCCACCTTGTTCGATTACCCGTTCGAGGACCGTCACAAGCTGCCCTTCTGGTCGGACGTGGCGACCACGTCCGATGCTGTCGGCGTTGCCGGAGCAGACATGGAATGGCGGATGAAGCACCTCAATGAGTGCCTCGCCAGTTTCACTGAACTCTGGCACCAACGTGCCAGCGAACCGCGCAAATTCGATTTCATCTCCCTGCTCGCACACAGCGAAGACACCAAGGACATGGTGAAGAATCCGATCGAATTGCTCGGCAATCTGATGCTTTTGATTGTAGGCGGTAATGACACGACACGAAATTCTATTTCCGGCGGTGTCTACTTTCTGAACAAGTTCCCGGAAGAATATGACAAGCTGAGAGCCGATCCTTCCCTGATCCCCAACATGGTGTCAGAGATCATTCGTTATCAGACACCGCTCGCACACATGCGCCGGGTCGCCACGGAAGATACGGAACTGGGCGGGCAAACAATCCGCAAAGGCGACAAGGTCGTGATGTGGTATGTCTCCGGCAACCGTGATGAGGAGGTCATTGAGCGCCCGGACGAATTCCTGATCGACCGCCCCAATGCACGCCGCCACTTGTCTTTCGGATTCGGTATTCACCGCTGCATGGGCAACCGTGTCGCCGAGATGCAGTTGCGCATACTGTGGGAAGAAATCATGAACCGGTTCGACCGGATCGAAGTGACAAAGGAGCCTCGCCGCGTCCTGTCCAATTTCGTCCTGGGCTATGAGGAGCTGCCGGTCATCCTGCACGCAAAAGTATAGAAGCAAGGACAGAGCTGGCTACAGCCGTACAGTGCCGCGTACCGTGCGACCGTTGCGCTCAATCTCCACGTCCCAGGAATTGCCGTCTTCTTTGACAGCGGACTGCAATTCCTTCACCGTCTTTGTAGATACTCCGTTCACAGACCTGATAATGTCACCAGGGCGAAAGAAGTTACGGGCAATGGAGCGGCGGGCCACAGAATAGATATAGATACCTGAGCCTTTCTGGAACGGGTCCAGGCCGTTCTCTTCGGCAAGACGCGGAGACAGCTCTACCACGCGCGCGCCTGAGAAAGCATTGCGGCCTTCCATCAGAACGATGTCAGCCTCCGTCGCACCAGGAGGCGGCTGAACTGTGACAGCGATGGTTTCGGTTCGCCCGCCGCGCAGAACGGTCAGGCGTGCATCTTCACCCGGATTGCGGATGGCCGCCAGGAATTTGAGGCCCTTTTCGTCAAACACTTCACGCCCGTCGATGGCCGTAATCAGGTCCCCGCGGCGCAAGCCTGCATCATCTGCCGGGCCTTTGGCATAAACTTCAGTCACCATGACGCCGACCGGCCGCTCCAGCCCCTGCGCCTTGGCAATGTCATAGCTGACAGTCTGCGCTGCCAGGCCGAGCCATGGCCGCACAAAGGTGCCTTCATTAATGGCAGCATCGACCACCCGCTTCACCATCTCGGCCGGAATGGCAAAGCCGATCCCGTTGGAACCGCCGGAGCGAGAGAAGATCGCCGTGTTCACACCAACCAACTCTCCTTTGGCATTGATCAGCGCCCCGCCGGAATTGCCGGGGTTCACGGCAGCATCCGTCTGCAGGAAGAAGGCATAGTCCGAAATGCCCACATCGGTCCGCGCGGTGGCGGAGATGATGCCGCTTGTCACAGTCTGGCCAACACCAAACGGATTGCCGATCGCCAGAACAAGATCGCCGACCTGTACGGCGCGCGTATCCGCATAGGGCAAGGTCGGCAGAACCGCGCCCCCAGTATCAATCTTCAGAACCGCAAGATCCGTGCGTTCATCTGCCAGAACCAGTTCTGCCGGATATTCCCGGCGGTCGCTCAGCACGACGCGAAAAGTGTCAGCGCCCTCGATCACGTGATTGTTCGTGACAATCACACCATCCGAGCCGACAATGACTCCGGAACCAAGAGAGCTCTGCTTGCGCTGCTGGGGCGGGATATTGCCGTATAGCAGCTGCTCCATCGGTGAGACGCGGCTGGTCACGGTACGCTCCGTGAAGACGTTCACCACGGCGGGCGAGGCCTCGCGGACCAGCGGCGCGAAGGTGAGATTTATCTCCGCCTGAGACTCTGGCAATCGCTGCGCGCTCGCATAGAGCGGCATCAGGGCAATCGCCAGAAGGGCCAGCACCGAAAGTCCGGCAATAACCAGGAACTTCGAAACGTGTTTTGTCATGCGGAATGTATGGGTCATGACTATGGCTCTATTGCGGCGTGAGGCGGGGCGCAATTCCGCAAATTATGACAATTCAGTGAGGTTTTTCAGGGTGTTGGCTCGTTTCCGTCCCGCGCAGCCAAAGCGGCAAGGTTTGCGGCGTGGCTTTCCCGGCTGATCCGATAGAAGCAAACACAGAGCAACATGAGGGTCCAGGCGCCCAGCAAACAGACCGCATAACCGATGCCAAGCTGACGGATAGACGCCTCTGTCGGGGCCTTTGCAGCCACCCCCTGGCTGAGTCCGGCAGCCGCCAACACGAATGATGCTGTCACCACGCCTGCACCTTGGGAGAGCTTGCGGATAAAGCTGATGCCAGCAAAGAAAATACCTTCCGACCGCCTGCCCGTCTGCAGCTCGCTATCCTCGACAATATCAGCCACCATGGCCCCCATCAGCATCTGAGTAGCGATGATCAGCGCCACATCGAACACGGTAATCATCAGGATAATATTATAGAGTGCCTCGGTGCCATTTGGTGGCAGCAGACCGAAAAGCCTCAAGACAACGGGCAAAGGCGCAATGGTGAAAGCAAAGGCGCCGATCATGATGGCTGCGCGTTTCTTGCCGAACAGCTTGCCAGCCATTGGGGCAACAATCAGGGCCAGAATGGCAGATATATAGACCGCCACTGTGAGGCCCGCGATCTGCTTTGGTCCAAAGCCCCAGAATATCGTGTTGATATACTGGTTCAGCGTGGCCGAAATACCCGTCGCCAACAGGCCAAATAATGTCGCCAGGAACAGCGCGCGGAAGGATTTGTTGGAAACTGTTTCAAAGATTTCGGCGAAGATCTTGCCGAGCGTCAGGTTCCGCGAAAGTGGCGGAGCCCGCAAATGCTTGATATGGTGGTGCGTTCCCCCTGCACACACGCCTACGGCTGTCATGATGCAGACCGCCGCAATCAGGCCGTACGTATTCCAGCCCGCCAGATTGAAGAAGCCATTCGGTACCTCTTCTGTCGGAGTCAGCAGGAAGAACAGCAGCAGGATCTGGATCGACAGGCCGCCCATCCAGGAAAAGAAATAACGGAACGACATCAGGGATGTCCGCCCGTCATAATCAGCGGTCAGTTCTGCCGCCAGCGCATTGCTGGGCACCTCATAGAAGGTGAAGGCCAGCCGCACCGCGATCGTGACACCCACCAGCCACGGAAATAGCTCATTGCCGCTCAGGCCGGCTGGCGGGTTCCAGGCCAAGAAGTACCCAATCGCGACCGGCACAAGTGCGCCATACATGAAGGGATGCCGCCGACCCAGCCGGGTGCGCAAATTGTCAGACCAGTAGCCAACCACCGGATCGGAAATGGCATCAACCACCAGCGCAATAAGTAGCGCCAGCCCGACACGGCCAGCATCGACCCCCAGGATGTTGCTGTAGAAAAACAGCAGGAAATAGTCGAAGCCGTTGTTCTTGATACCCTCCGCTGTTCCCCCAAAGCCGTAGGCCAACTGAGTGAACAGTCCGGGCCGCCGCAATGGGGGAATGACGGTAGAGGTCACAAGCCGAGCACCATCTTCGCCATGATATTGCGCTGGATTTCGTTCGAGCCTGCATAGATCGACGTCTTGCGGTAATTGAAGTAACTCGGCGCAACCGGCACGGCATATTCCGGCGTGGCGATGTCGGCATTCTGACCGCCGCGCGCGACCGCAAAGCTGTCCTGCACGAAGGGCGCCGCATAGGTGCCGGTCGCCTCAAGAACCAATTCGGTGATCGCCTGCTGCGTAGCAGAGCCCTCACATTTCAGCATGGAGCTTTCCGGGCCGACGGCCTGACCGGCTGACAGGGCAGAGAAAATACGCTGCTCGGTCGCGTCCAGGCTGTCGATCTTGATCTCCATCGCCGCCAGCTTGCGGGCAAAGTCTGCATCACGGATCAGCGCTTCGCCATTCGATTGTTCCACGCTGGCAATCTTGCGGGCCTTTTTCAGAAGGTTGCGTAGGCCAGGCGCATAGGCGTTGCCGCGCTCGAACTGGAGCAGGTATTTGGCATAGGTCCAGCCCTTGTTCTCCTCTCCCACCAGCGCTTCGGCAACCGGCACGCGGACATTCTCGAAGAAGACCTGATTGATTTCCTGCTGACCTTCCAGCGGGCCGTCCAGAGTCGGCAGTGCGGAGACCGTGATGCCCGGAAGCGTCATCGGGAAGACAATAAAACTGATGCCTTCCTGCGCCTTGCCCTCTTTCGAGGTGCGCACGAGACAGAAAATCATGTCCGCCCATTGGGCATGGGTGGTCCAGATCTTGGAGCCATTCAGCACATAATCATCGCCATCGCGTACCGCGCTCATCTGCAGAGAGGCGAGGTCTGAACCGGCACCCGGCTCTGAATATCCCTGGCACCACCAGACATCGGAACGCAGGATAGGCGGCAGGTATTTCTGCTTTTGCTCTTCAGAGCCAAATGCCATCAGCACTGGCGCGACCATCGAGATCCCCATCGGGCTGACCGTCGGCGTCCCGGCAGCAGACAGTTCCATATTCAATATGTAGCGTTCTGACGGGCTGAGGCCCGGTCCGCCATATTGCTCCGGCCAGTTCGGCGCGACCCAGCCTTTCTCATATAGCTTCTTTTGCCACTCGATCTGGCCCTGCTTGTCCAAATAGCCATTCTTGGACATAGCCATCTTGGCGCGCAGTTCAGGTGTGTAGGCTTCGGCGATCCAATCCCTGACTTCCTGCTGGAATTCAAGGTCTTCCTTCGTAAATGAGAGATCCATAAGTCTGACGCCGCACTATTCTACGATATCATAATACTGCACGTCTGGTGCACCCGCGAGGCAACCACCCATCTTGGCGCCCGCTGCCCGGAAGTAATCTGTCTTGCCATGTGCTTCCAGAGCTTCCTTGTTGGCGTACTGCTCCATGAAGATATAGCCATTGGCATCCTTCTTGGACTTGTAGAGCTGATAGGTCAGGCAACCAGGCTCATTCGCCTTCACCTTGGCCATGAGATCCTTCGCGACCTGTTCAAACTCTTCCTGTTTGCCATCCTGAATGTTCAGTTTCGCGACAACACCAATCATGACATTTTCCTCCATAGCGTTTTGGCTATCCTTAGGGGGTTCACGGGCTTCGGCAAGACTAACGTAAGGGATGGCTGCAGCGCCCAATACGTGTGCCAGGCGAAACCGTCTTGCCAGAATCCCTAAAAATGGAATGGATTTTGCTGCAGACCTCTGTGTGTTTGCATCAGAGGCTGCGATGATTGGCGACGTAATGGAAAGAACGGCAGGACGTCTTGTAAAGGAAGCACCAGCACCTTCCGTGCTGGCGGTAATCCCCGCACTCAATGAAGAGCGTCATATTGAAACATGCATCCGGTCACTCATGGATGGTGATGACCGTCTCAAGAAAGTGCCGCTGACCATCGCAGATGGCGGCAGCACCGACCGGACCGTTGAGATCGTCGAACGCCTGAAGAGCGAGTTCCCAAATCTGCGCGTTCTCCACAATCCCAAGAAGCTGCAATCGGCCGCGTTGAACCTGGCGGCCGAGCAACATGCCGGCGAGGAGACCCGCTTCCTGGTCCGCTGTGACGCCCATTCCATCTATCCGCCTAACTTCATTATCGACGTGGCCGACGCACTTGAAACCACAAAGGCCGCCTCTGTGGTCATCCCGATGGATGCTGTCGGCGAAACCTGCTTCGAAAAGGCCAATGCCTGGATTGTGGATACGCCACTCGGCTCCGGCGGGTCGGCGCATCGCGGCGGCACGAAATCTGGCTATGTCGATCATGGGCACCATGCCGGCTTTGATCTGGCCGTATTCCAGATGATTGGCGGCTATGACGAAACCTTCTCCCATAATGAAGACGCCGAGTATGATGAGCGCGTCGTCAGTGCGGGCGGGCGCATCTATATGGATGCCGCTATCCGTATCAGCTATGTGCCCCGCGGCAGTGTCCGCGCCCTGGCCCGTCAGTATTTCAATTACGGCAAAGGCCGCGCGCGTACAGCGCGCAAGCACAAGCGCCCCCTCAAACTGAGACAGGCAATCCCGGTACTGGCGCTGATCGCCAGCATTTCCGGAACGCTGGCCGCACCTTTCTTCTGGCCCGCCGCAATACTGCCTCTTGGTTATCTCGGCGTACTGGCGCTCGCTTCTGCGGCCGTCACCGTCTGGAAGCGGTCGATCTGCGGTCTCCTGGCCGGCCTGGCATCTGGAACCATGCATATGAGTTGGGCGGCAGGATTCTTGCGAGAGACCCTGTTCCCAAAGCATGACCGGCGGGCGTTTCCATTGGTTTTTGGGCAAAAAACACTATAAATAAGACGTTAACCATCGAGATAATATGTCAAAGCTGACGCAGCAAATTCAGAGGTCTTTCATTGCGAGACTGGGTCAACTGACCCGCTCGACGACCTCGCTGCGCGCTCGAATGCGCAAAGGGTTTGGCCTTCAGCCGCAAACGGTCGAAACCGAAACTCGCCACGAACCTGCAGCAATTGCTACACGTGTGTCAAAAGCCCCCGTAGGTGAATGCCTGTATGCGATCGGCGACATCCATGGCCGCCGCGATCTGCTGGAAAAGCTGGTCGAGCAAATCCGGAAAGACAGCCAGTCCCTGCCCGAAGGCACAAAACGGACGATTGTCTTCCTGGGCGATTATATCGACCGGGGCCTGCAATCACGCGATGTGATCAATTTCCTGATTGGCGACCAGCTGAGCGATTTTGAGACAGTCTTTCTGATGGGCAACCATGAAGAGGCGCTGCTGCGCTTCCTGGACGATGCCAGCTTCGGCAAGCAATGGGTTCGGTATGGCGGCGGCGAAACCCTGTATTCCTATGGCTTTCAGCCCCCAAACACGCGCGCGAGCCTGAGGTCGCACGATGCGATGGCCGAAGCCCAGAAAGCTTGGGAAATGGTGTGGACGCAGTTTCGTGAGCGCCTGCCGCAGGAACATTTGGAGTTTTATCGCTCCCTGCAGCCCTATCATATCGCAGGCGACTATCTGTTCGTACATGCCGGTATGCGGCCTGACACACCGATTGAGGAACAATCGGTTCGCGATCTGCTTTGGATCCGCGACGAGTTCCTGGATGACAGCCGCGAGTTTGATCATGTCGTCGTGCATGGCCACACGCCGGCTGACGACATTCATTATGACAATCGCCGGATCGGACTCGACACCGGCGCCTTTATTAGTGGCCGCCTCTCTGCCGCAAAGCTTTTCGGCACGGATGTCAGCTTTCTGGAAACCAGTCCCGCTTAAGAGACGAACTGGCGGCGGGGACCGCACAACATATGGAGTACGGGTACATGCATACCATTCGCACACTCTGCCTGGCATTTCTCGCAGGCACTTTTCTTTTTCTTGCTGGATGCCAAGCTACAAACGCGATCTCCCAGGGAGGGGCTGCAGCTGAGACAGCTGAGACCCGCGCAGTGACCGCCTACACTCTTGGAACAGGCGATCAGTTGCGTATCAATGTTTACGGTCATCAGGATCTCTCCGGCGAGTTTGAAGTGGACGGAACCGGTGCGGTTTCCCTGCCCCTCGTCGGCCAGGTCGATGCCCTCGGCCTGACCACACCGCAGCTTGAAAGCAAGATTGTGGAAAAACTGGATGGCGACTACATCCTGAACCCGCGCGTCAGTGTCGAGGTTACCAATTATCGCCCCTACTACGTTTTGGGGGAAGTCGGCTCTCCGGGGGAATATCCGTATTCCTCCGGCCTGACCGTTCTGAACGCCGTGGCAGCCGCTGGCGGCTTCACCTACCGGGCCAAGAAGAACGTTGTCTTTATCAAGAGCGCGGACTCCAACAAGGAAGTGGCGTACCGTCTCGATACATCCACAGCGGTCAAACCGGGTGACACGCTACGCATCGAAGAACGTATCTTCTAGTCTATCCAGACAACCAGACATCAACGGGGCGGCGTTAACTTTTAACGCCGCCCCGATTCTATCTGACTGTGCCGTGCTGACACGCAAACAACCCCATTCGAGTCTTCCCGTCCCCCTTTCAGGCTTATTTCGCGAATGAACTGCCCCGAAAATGAACAGCTGAGGTGAGTATTTGCCTTTTACTTTCCCCTGACGCACGAAAAAGAGTGTCTAACCGTTAATTATTCCCCGATTTTACGGTACAGAGATTGCAAACGTCCCTGAAAGAAATAAACATCCGAAGGCTCTTCGAGTTAACTGCTCGTTAAGGAACGCATCGGGTGAGGCAGTAAACCCGGTGTATGAGTGTAGATTCCAGGGGACGTAAAATGGGCTTGAGACTTTCCAAAGAGTCACGCGAGGTGGAAATGGCCACTTACGCTAATTTGCATAAGAAGCCGGTTGCACCGGATACGGATCAACTTGCGAAGCGGGTCCTCGACTTTTGCGTTGCAGGACTGGCACTTCTTTTCGTTGCTCCACTTCTCCTCGTTGTTGCCCTTCTTATCCGTCTTGAGGATGGCGGCCCTGCCCTGTTCAAGCAAAAGCGCCAGGGCAAAAACGGCGAGACCTTCTACTGCTACAAACTGCGCTCCATGGTTCCTGACGCTGCCGAGCGTCTGCAGCGCCTCCTGGCCACGGACCCGGATGCCCGTCGCGAGTGGCAGGAAACACAAAAGCTGACCCACGACCCGCGCATCACGCGCCTCGGCCAGTTTCTGCGCAAATCCTCCATCGACGAACTCCCGCAGCTGTTCAACATTCTTCGTGGCGACATGTCGATTGTAGGCCCTCGCCCAATCGTCGAAAACGAAATCGTCAAATATGGCGAGTATTTCCAGACCTACTGCTCTGTCCGTCCGGGCCTGACCGGCCTGTGGCAGGTACGTGGCCGCAGCGACACGAGCTATGATGAGCGCGTCGCCCTGGACGTGGAATATGCCCAAACGCGTAGCTTCCTGACCGATATCAAGATCATGCTGCTCACCATCCCGGCAGTGCTGAATTCCAAAGGTGCGCGTTAACGACATCTCCTTTGATCCTGCGTAAGCTGTATCACGCCCTTGAGACAGGAAGCGGGAAAGGCACGCCTGAATGACTGAGCTTTCGGTACTGATCGCCACCCGCAATGGCGGAGATATTCTCCGCCGCACCCTGCAGGGATATGTCGATCTGGATGACCAGAATACGCAATGGGAACTCATTATCGTCGATAATAATAGCGATGACGATGAAACGCCTCGGATCATAAGAGAATTTCAGGCCAAGCTGCCCCTGATCGCGCTACATCAACCCGAACCGGGCAAGAACTGTGCACTGAATCTGGGCCTTGCCTCTCTTTCCTCCGAGCGTGTGGTCCTGTCGGATGATGATGCAATCCCCCATGACGGCTTTCTCAAGACCTGGATCGAAGCCTTTGACCGTTATCCAGACGCGGATATTTTCGGTGCCACTGTCATCCCATCCTTTGACGAGCCCATTCCGGAATGGATGAGCAAGCACAAGCCCAAATTCGAAGAACTCTATGCCCGCCGCGAGGGAGTCTCGGAGGGACCGATTGGCGCAGATGAAATCTATGGGCCTAATATGGCCGTACGGCGAAAGGTGTTCGACGAAGGCATGAGATTTGCCGAAGATATCGGGCCCAGCTTCGACCAGAAGAACTACGCCATGGGCAGCGAGACGGAGTTCTGCCAACGGGGCCATGCCGCTGGCTACAAACTGGTCTTCGTGCGCGGCCCTGCAGTGTCCCATCTGGTCCGCCACCATCAGGTTCAGCCGGATTTTATTTCAGGGCGATCTTACCGCCTCGGAAAAGGTTCCGCGTTGAAGCACTGGAAATCCGGGCTGCTTAAGCCCCGCAGGAAATCTCTGGTCCGCGCGCTGGCAAGCGCAGCTAAATACCAGGTCAAATTGTTGCCCCTGAGACTGAAAAAGCTGTCGCCCGACCCTCTGGTCAGGTTTTGCGCAAATTGGGACAGTCAATTTTTACGCGGCTATCGCGAAGAAGCCCTGGACTTGAGAAGCCAGTATTCCTGCTCTCCCCAAAAGGGAGTATGATTCGAGCAATTCGCCTGTTGAAACTGAGCTTTAGTGGCGACGCCGTGTATATGATGTGGAATCAGACGAGCTATGGCACGCTCGATGCATGGCACATCCAGCTACGATGCAGGCGCCCCGATTCATACCGAAAACAACAATTTCAAATATAGCTGGGTAGAATGTCACAAGGACTAATAAAATCTGCAGGCAAAGCCGCTGCCTGGAGCGCCCTCGGCAGTTGGCTCGGCCTTTTGGGCGGACTCGTGTCCCTTGTGGTCATCGCCCGGCTGCTCGACCCCAGTGATTTCGGCCTCTACGGCTTTGTTCTGGTCACATTGATCATCCCGGAAACCATTGCCTGCAATAGCCTTGGGGAAGCCCTTGTCCAGCGTCCGACGCTGAACAGAGGCCACAGCAATTCCATCTTCGTTATTTCGATGGTGCTCGCCGCCATTTTCTGCCTGATCATTATTCTGTTCGCGCCGATGATATCAGCAGGATACGGACATCCGGAGCTGACGCCATATCTGCGGGTCATGGCTGCGGGCCTGTTTCTGGGGGCCGCAACCGCTGTTCCATCCGGTCATTTGATGCGGGAGATGAAGTTCAAGGAAGTGGCACTCGTTGATGCGGCCGGCACAGTTGTGGGCGCCGTTGTAGGCATCGTCCTTGCCTTTCTGTGGCGCGACGCTTGGGCCCTGATCGGTATGGAACTGGCCCGCCGCCTTGTTCGCATGCTGGCCTTTTCCTGGTTCGCACGCTGGCTGCCTGGCATTCGCATGTCCCTGAAGGAAGCGAACGATCTGATGCGCTTCAATATTGCGCTGACGGGATACCGTCTTGCCGCTGTCGCTGAAGTGGCCATTCCGCGCCTGCTGGTCGGCATGTTCCTTGGTCCGGCCGCGCTGGGCATGTTCAATCTGGCCCTGCGGGTTCAGGAACAGGCCAGTACAGCGCTCATCGCGCCCTTCGGGTCTGTCTCCTACGCGATCGCCTCGCGTATTCATACAGACAAGGAAGCTCTTCACCGCATTCTCAATGCCGGTTTGCGGCTGGCAGGCCTGATCGCCTATCCGGCTCTGATCGGCGCGATCGCGATTGCCCCCTTCGCTGTACCCTTTGTGTTTGGAGAGAAATGGGTACCTGCAACGCTGGCCATCCAGATCTCGCTCATAAATGGTCTGCGCCGCCCCTCCACCGCCTTCAATGGCGGCATCATCAAAGGCATTGGCCGCCCGGATCTGTTGCTGAAGACATTTCTGATCAGCCTGCTGACATATGTTCTGATGCCATTTGCCGCCATGCACAGCCTTGCCGCCGTCATGTGGGTGTTGACCCTCAATCGCACCGTGGCCTGGCTCTTCACCTGCTGGATCGTGCAGCGGAAAACCGACTTTTCCATCTACAAGCAATTGGCCGCGGGCAGTTCTGCCTTGTTTGCCTCCATCGCGATGGCGCTGATCGTCTGGGGCACCAGCCTCTATCTGCCCTCTGGGTGGGACAATGTCTCCAAACTGATGATCCTGGTGCTCATTGGCATGGTGACTTACCCGGCATGCCTGTTTGCCATCGCACCGCGTATGTCCTGGCGATATCTGAACCTGTTGGTCACACATGGCTGGCGGCAAATTTCCAAACGCCTGAACCGTGGCTCCACGGACCGAGGCACGCCGCCAGATGATGCGGCACCGGCCAGTCTGCTGGATGTGAAGTAAGCGAAAGGCCACCCATGACCTTCGATACAAACAAAATTGCCATCATCGTTCCGCTCTACAATGATGCAGCGAACATTGAACGCGCAGTGCTGAGCGCCCTCTCACAAGAAGCGCCTGCAGGCTATAGTATCGAAATCCACATTGTGGATGATTGCTCTAGCGATAACGGCCCAGCTATCGCGCGCCGTCTTGCTGATAATCATGACCAAGTGTTCTTCCTGCAGCAGGATATGAATATGGGCCCGTCTGCCGCGCGCAATCTGGCCCTGGAAACCACAGATGCTGCCTGGTTCACCCCGCTTGATAGCGACGACATCATCGAACCGCGCCGCATCGCGCGCCTTCTGGAGATTGCTCTCCGCGAGGAAATGGATCTCGTCGCAGACAATCTGCTCATCTCCATGGAGAGTACGCCAGATAAAGCTGAGCGCCCCCTGTGGCCTGGCAAACCGGAAGGCGTAGTGGCGCTGACGGCCAGCCTGTTTGTCGAAAGATCCTTTGACGTGGAGATCCCCCGGTCAGAGCTTGGATACCTCAAACCGCTCATCAACCGCGTGTCCACCCATCTGGGTGCCCGCCCCTATATCGACGCGCTTCGCTTTGGTGAGGATTTCGAACTTTATACGCGCATGTTACTAAACGGCGCCAAAGCCTGTCTGGTAGACCCGCTCGGCTATTATCTTGTCTGCCGTGAGGGCTCAGCCTCTCACACACAGTCAGGCCGCGATCATGAACGGCTCGCGCGTATCAGTCGGCAAATGCTGAAGCACCCCGGCATTCCCCCCGCAGCAAAATCGGCCTTGCGACGTCATGCGATCTATTCCGAAAAGGAAGCAGCCTGGTGGCGAATGATCGATGCCGTCAAACAACGCAATCCGGGATTGATGGTAAGCGCGTTCGCATTCTCTCCAGCGGCTTCGCTCCATGTCATCGGAAATCTAGGTAAGGAAGTCATCAGACGCTCAAAACCCGCCTGATTATTGAGCACACTTCTCCCATCGCACGAGTTTATGAGATGCGGTGCTGCACTAACGGTATTTTCACCCGCTTGGCCTCGATCTTGCGTATGCCTTGTCCTTTAACAACCACTACAGTTTTCGCTCTCTGAGAGTACAGCAAATTTTATCACAAACCTGGCAACTAATTCGGGAGTTCAGAGTTGGAGACAAACACTGTTAACGCTTCCGCAATCAAGAAGAACAATTCCGTGCATATGTCCGACTTCCCCATCATAAGCCGCGACAGTCTTTCTGCGAGCGAAAGACAATTGCTCGACAAGATCCGCTTCACCATCATCGGTGCTCAAAAAGGCGGAACAACCTGGCTGAGCGATATTCTCAACACCCATAAAGACATCCATATTCCCGATCGCAAGGAACTGCACTTCTACAATCAGCGCCCGCATTACAGCCAGGGCGTCGAGTGGTATCTGGACAATTTCAAGGAACATAACGGCCAGAACGTACTGGGCGAGGCGACACCGAATTACATGTGGAACGTCGCCACGCCTGAAGAGTACGCTAGCGAAGAAGGTGAATTGCTGTTTGATGTCGCGCCGCGCATGCGCGCGCTGATCCCGGAAGTGAAGCTGATCATCTGTCTGCGCGACCCCGTCGAACGCGCCATCTCATCCTATTATCACCAAGTCACACGCGGCCGGTTGAGCCCGTTGAAAACGCTTCGTGATCAGATGCACACACACGGCATTCTCAGCATGAGCCATTATGATCAGCATCTGGAAACCTGGTTCGAAGAGTTCCCACAGGAACAATTCCATGTGCTGATTTTCGAAGAAGACATCCGCCCTGACAAGAACAAGCTGGCGACAGTGGACGCGGTTTGCGACTTCATTGGTGTCGAGCGCATGGGCGATCAACCCATTCTGTATGAGCGCTCAAACGAGAAGCATGATCCGCTCTTGGCCTATATCCGCCAGATGCCATTTGTCCGCTTTGCCAATGTAACCGATGAAAACCGCGATCCTATTGCAGATCGTCTTGCCCGCGCCCTCAGTCGCCGCGCGCCGGACTGGATTCAGCGCATGGTCGAGATCAAGATCACGGATGAGGACCGGGATGCCCTGCGTGAGGCCCTGCAACCGGATCATGACAGGCTGGAATCCATGCTGGGGCGCAAGCTGCCTTGGTGAAACGGCTCTCAGGAACAAGGCGGTCATAATCGCCTCAATCTCCTGAAGCTAAACCACTTTTAATCAAGTCCGGGCCACATTTCCCATAATGTGTCCTAGCTTGCCGTTTCTTATCACATTGACGCCTGATTTTTCACTGATGCTGGTCGCCAGTATAGGAGATTTCGCTACAGCCTTTAAGCAGCTCTTAATTGTTGAGGGTCACAAATGCTGTTCATGGGTAAAGTGAATTCTTCCCTGACAAGGAACGACTCGATGATGCACTTGGCAACAGAACCAGGCACTGTCCGCACTTTCAGCGATGACACACATACCAATGTGCAACATGCTGGAAAGTGGCCGGTCTGGGTTCGTCTGCTCATCATCGTCACCCTTAGCGCAGCCCTGTGGGCCGGCATTATCGCAGGCATTGCCGCGATTTTCTAAGAATCTGATTTTTGACCTTCGACACTCTCCGGTGCGCTCCACCGGTGTCACGGGTAATCAGGATTTCACAAACACCGGCACCTTGCCGATGAACTTGCGCTTGATCGGCGTGAAACCGCCCACTGCCCCGACATAGAGAAGGTTCAAGGGCGTGTTGAAGGTGGACCACGCATAGGATTCCGTGAACGTCGAGACAAACACAATCGCGCCAAAGACCAGCAAGGCAGATGTGTAAACGCTGGAATCCAGAAGCCACTGCTTCAGCAAACGATACCAAGACCATGCCCAGAGAAGAATATACAGGGACATGCCGATATAACCGAGGTGTACGCGCACTTCGAGATAAGCATTATGGAACGTCAGCTTAGTGCCATAGGGCTTGAAGTCATTCTCGTTGATAGATTGGGCAGCCCCGTTCCAGATTTGCCAAAACCCTTCCATACCGGTGCCAAACCAAGGATGTTGCTTTGCAGCCAGTTCCCCAGCCTGCCAGATATGCGTCCGACCGGTAAAGGTTGCATCCTTGCCGACGGCGGCCAGAAAGTCCGCCATATAGTTTTCGCTTGGCTGATTCAGGATATAGATCAGCCCGCACATCACCAGCGCGCCCGCGATCAGGAACACGAGAGACCTGAGATGACGGATCTGGCTGACCGTCACCCAGAGAAACTTCACGCCGAGCAAACCGGCAATGCCGACAATCGCAAACACGAGCGCTGTGGCTGAGGGCGCCTGCAGCATAAAGAAAAGGGCAATCGGGAAAACTCCCGCCGCCACAAGGCGCGTCCAACGCAGAGCCTTGTCATTCAGCAGGGTTGCCAAGCTCAGCAAGGACACAAACAGCATCTGCAGTGCAAAGAAGTTCTTCTGTGGATAAGGACCACCCTGCGACATCGTACTGAAATACGGCGCACAGACCACGACGGCGAGTGCCCCCGCCAGGAACAGGCAGCGCAACACTGTGGATATCTGCATCCGCGATATGATGATCACAATCACCAGCGGCGTGAGCAGGTACAGAACTCCCGTCCGTAACGCAGCTGAAAAGGATGGAGCCCACATCACGGACATCAGGCCAAAGATAGGCAGCAGGAACAACGGCCAGGACTTCAATACGATGGGGAGAATGACCTCCTTGTAGCGCACCAGCTGCACCATGAAGAACAGCATGAGCAGATAGCGCAGAGGCGTTTCCAGAGGCAGAGGCACGAACGTGTTCAGGAACCACATCGTGACCAGACCCTGCTCCCACAGGGGGGCCTCCTCAGGCTCCTCATAGGCATTGGCCCAGACAATGTCTGTGTCTTTTCCGCCAGTCAGGGGAACAGCAATGTTCACGCGGCCACCTCACCTTCCAGAGTGCTGAGAATGACCTTACGCAAAAAGCCTTGCGGCTGGATGAAAGTTTCTTCCGGCAGCGCCGCCAATTGCGCGCTGTATGCGCCAATGTCGCTTCTGTCGTCAATCAAATGCTGGATCAGGTGATGCAGTGATTGCTCCAGCGGCTCGTCGATAACAAAGCCGCACTTGTTCCGCTCGATCCATTCTGCCGTTTCCGTACCCGCCGGCGCGATGGAGGGCGTCACGTAGTAGCCGCCTTCATAGATCCGGTTCGGCAACAGCCAGACGGAATTGAAGCCAGCCTCCATAAAGTCCCCCGCCCAGACGACATCAAGCGCATTATAAATGCCGCCAAGGTCTTCCGGTGACTGGAAGCGCCCATGAAAGGTCATGTTTGGGCGCTTGTCGATTTCCGGCTCAAAGACAGGAATCTCCGTCCGTGCAGGTATACCATGCAAGCGCACTTCCAGTGTGTCCGGAAATGCGTCCGCCAACTGGCAAAGCAAATCCAGTGAGCGCTGGCAGCGCAGCATGCCGACCCAGCCGATCACCAGCTTGTCCTGCCCTGCCCCGTTCCGTCCATCTGGCTCAGGTCGCGCGCCCATATCACTGTCTGCGGGTAAGCGGTTCTCGACCAGGTAGGCCTTGAAATCACCAGCATAGTAGCGGTCGAAATGGTTTTTCAGAAATCCGGGAGAGCTGACGACCAGTCCCTTGCTGCGCTTGAGCAGCGCATGTTCGAGACCGCGAAAAACCTTCCCGATGATATCCTTCCGGGTCAGCAGACGATGAACGTCCAGGCTTTCATAGATGACTGGCGTCTTCAGCTTGGCATAGCGCTTCGCCAGGAAGGCGCAGGCAAGCATGTCCAAATTACGCGCATATAGAACGTCGGCCGATTTGAGACGCTCTGCCTCTGCAGCTGCCTTGCGTGCCCCAGCGAAAATCTGGCGGAAGCGCTGAATGAAAGCACCATCGCGCGTCAGGCCGAGATCGACATTGTCCCATTCCGGGGCAACCTCACGGCGGTGCATCATGAACCCAATGACCTTCAGCCCGTCGGACTGGAACGCTTTCACGCGTCGGCGCACGGCGGCGTCCGCTGCATCATGACCAAAAAAGGCAATTGTGGTCATCGAAGTATCCATTCCGCCGTTACCGGCCGCGCTAACTGGCGGACCTTGTCAGTCCGCCAGCCCTGTTCGGGTTGAGCTACTCAGCATCCACTTTTGGGGGCGCTTCGCTGCTGTGTTCTGCCAGGCTCGGCGGCGTCTGAATGGCCTTTGGCCGCACGCTTCCATCATCCTTCTTGCCGGCAGACTTCCATTTGAAGCCAAACAGCGAAGGCTTGGTCTCGATCTGGTAGTATTTGCGATAGGCATCATAACCAGCGCCCGGGTCACGATAGTGGCGGCGGCGGTTCAGGTTGACCATGTTCAGCGTCACGCCCAGCAGGTCCGCCTTGAAGGATTTCAGCAGTCCGAGAGACTGGCGCGCCGCAGAACGGTTCGTATGGCGCCAGCGCACAACCAGGATCGCCTTGTCGGTCTTGCCGGCGACAACTCGCGCCTCTGCCATCAGCAAAAGCGGACCGGTGTCGATCAAGATCAGGTCATACATTGACCGCAAACGGACGAGCAGATCATCAAACGCACGCGTGCCGAACACGTCATGCGGCGTGTGCCCTGTCAACGACAGCGGCAGGATGTCCAGCATGCTCTTCGGGTCCTTGGTAATGGCGTCAGACAGCTGACCCGCGCCGAAGAGATATTCAATGAAGCCGATTTCAGGCTTCAGGCCAGCCGCTTCCGTCAGCTGGCGGCGGCGGAAGTCGCCATCAATAACCAGTGTGCGCGCACCAGACATTGCAGACATGCGGCCGAGCGCAAGTGTAAGACTGGTTTTGCCTTCATCCGGCAGAGAGGATGTGATCGCGACCGTCTTCGTTTCGCTATCAAGGTCAGAAAAGGCAATCGCGGCTCTCAAATACCTGACGCTTTCAGCAAAGGCCGATAACGGATTTTCGATCAGATAGTCTGCGGGGTTCATCTGCCCAAAGCCAAGTGCGTTGCTGGTCTTGATCAGCGGCACTGTGCCGATGGCATTCACGCCCAGTTTCTTTTCGATGTCCTCGGATGAGGAAATCTTCATGTCGAACATTTCGGCCAGCAGAGCCAAGCCTGCGCCCAAAATGCCGCCCAGAACAGCGCCGATCAGCAGGTTCAGCTTGGTGCGCGGCGCGCTCGGGCTGTGTGGCACTGATGCGCTTGACAGAATAACGGCATCCGGTTCGATCAAGTCACTTTGCTCACGCGTCTCCTTTGAGCGGGAAATAAACTCTTCATACAGAACACGGCTGGTTTCCGCATCCCGCTGCAGCTCGCGCAGGCGCACATTCGCCAGATTGTTACCGCGAAGTTTTGAGCCCGCCTGATTGATCTGGGCCTGCAGACGGTTCACCTGGTCCCGTTTCACCTTCACCTCATTCTCGAGGTTATTGGCGATACGCTGCATCTCAGCCTGGATCTGGCGTTCAATATCATCCTGCTCGGCCATGGCGCCAATCAGCTCAGGGTGCTGAGGCCCAAGGCGTGTCTTCAGGTCTTCCACGCGAGAGCGCACGGAAGACAATTGCTGTTTCAAATTCGTGATCAGCTGCGATTCCAGAACCTCGGAAATGCCGTCGACACCGGCGCCGGATGCGATCTGGCGCTGCAGGCTGTCATAGCGCGAACGGGCGCGGTTCAGCTCGACTTCAGCCTGAGTCTTCTGGGTCGTCAGATAGGAAATGTTCTGCTCGGTAATCGTGCCACCCATGGCAGTTTCCATGTCATTGTCCGCAATGAACTTGGCGACACGATTTTCCTTCTCTTCCACTTCAGCCTTCAGAGCGGAGGTCCGGTCGGTAAGCCATTCCGTGGCGCGGCGCGTTGCGTCCAGCTTGGTTTCCATCTGCTGCACGCGGTACTGGTCCGCCACCGCATTCGCCAGGCGCGCCGCTGTTTCCGGAGACTCGCTCGTGACCGTAACGCTGATCAGGTAAGTTGTGCCGACGCGACCAACGCTCACCTTGTTCATTAGTGTACCAACAACAGCGTCCTCGATAGCAGCATTGCGCTCATCCACGCTCATGCCGGCAAAGGGGTCCTTCTTCGCCGTGCTCATGCCGAACAGGGATTTGATTTGCCGCTTCAGCCCGTCAAACATGCCAGGCTTTTCTTCACGCAGGGTCCAGTTGAACTCCGCATCTTCGTCCAGCTTCTGTTTCTCAGCCACTTTTGTCAGCAGTGACTTGGACTGCATGACCATGACTTCGGTGTCGATCACGGCGGTAGACGCAACCAGCCCGCTAAGGACACTGCCGAGGTCAATAACGTTCTGCTGCTCGGTATCCAGCTGCACAACCGCCGTCGATCTGTAAGTTGGCGTGGCGGTGAAGGTGACATAGGCCACCAGCACGAAAACCGTCAGGAAGCTGATCGCAATCAACCAGAACCGTCTGTAGACAGTCCCGAGAAGCGACTTCAGATCTGTGGGCATGGCATTGCCGGTCGTCTCCGCTTCTGCGGGCACTTGAGACGGGAGTTCGAAACTGAATGTCTTGGACAAGAGACTATCTCAACGGTTCGTGTTGCGTAGATGTTAAGGGCGACCGACTGTTCTGCCGGTCGCCGATCACAAGGGGGCTATGGGTAGAGGCGGATACCAAGGCCGATCACATCAGCCGTGAAGCTCTCATCACCCGCAAAGAAAGTACCGCTGCGGTCCCGGTCGACATGACGGTAAAAGGCGTTCAAATGAACGCGCTTGTTCATTTTGTAAGTGCCCATCAGCCCTAGATCGATCACGTCGTCGCTCCGGTCGACTTCTTCAAAGTCATAGGTCGAATAGTCAGCCTCGGCTGAGAGAATGACGTTCCGATACAGTTCGTGGTCCACGCGCGCGCCGAGATTGCTGCGAACAGAGCTTGGCGCATTGCGAATGCCGCTATCTTCAGAGCGGCGGCCCCCAGTAAAGGTCACCGTGGTAAGACGGGACGGGAACCATTGAACACGGGCGTCAACGGCCAGGCCGCTGACATCATCAAAGAAGGGATCATCCTTCTCTTCGTTCAAGTAACCCACGGACACATCACCGCGAACAAGGGTGCTCAGCTCGAAATCCGTACCGACGGACACAGTATATCCCTTTGAGTCACGAGAGCGCGGTAGACCATCAATGACGACCTCATTGTCGTAATCCCGCTCATTCACAGAGCCCTGGCCATACACGGCCACGTTCGGCGAAATCGCATAGGACAGACGCGAATAGAATTGCGTCGTCGTATTATCGCGGAAGTCCTGATCCAGCGTCACGCCGTCCGCCGTCTGGGCGTCATCATAATCCGTTTCGCTGACACTTGCGGTGTTTCTCCAGCGCACACGATCATTCGTATAGTTCGCGCTGACTTCAGCACCTGTGCGTGTATAGACAATCGGCTTCAGAAGGCCTGCCACATTGGACGGATCGGAAACCTGGTCGGCGCGCTCCTGAACAAAGGCAGCCGCGCCGAGCGATAGCTCACGCGTCACATCCAGACGACCGCGCAGGCGGGCGCTGATGTCGTTTGCGGAGCGCTTGCTGAAATCCTGATACTCATCGCGCGCGGCTGAAACATCCAGGCCGATCTCGTGAACGTTCCAATTGGTGCGAGCGGAAACATCTGCACCAATGCGCGCGATGACATCAGACTCTTCATTGGAGGACGTACCCAGCGCGTTGTTGGTATAGGCTACAGACGCATTCAGATTGGAATTAACCAGAAACGCCCCAAGGCGGATCGGCTCCGGGTCATATTGCGGCTGACGGCGTTCGCTGACAGCTTCATATTTGTTACGGCTGTAATAATCGCCAGACTGGGCAACTGCAGTCCCTGCGACTGCAGTTATCATGGCGCCAGTTGCGACCCCCGCAAGGCTAACACGCTTAACACTCAACATATCCATCACTTCCCTGGATTATAATCTTTCCGGCATAAAAACCGGTATTTCCACCTAAACCTCAAGCAAAACTCATACCATCAATTCGGGGAAAGAGTGATGCCCTCATAATTGAATACGATGTGCATCGCGTAAGCAAAGTCCGTCAAATTAAACGTACCCCTACTCACCCAACCGTGACCGGACTGGGGCGCAGAAAAGGCAGACTTTGGATTTTTCTTGAAATACAACGCACAAGCGAACGCCCGAGACACGAATTACACGTCTCGGGCGAGCTATCCGAACACAAATCCGGAAATATTAATTATTAATGCGGGCGCATCACCTTGCAGATGAAATGCCCTGTTTTCAGGCTTTGACGCGCTTACTCAGCGGCCACTGCCATGTCAGTACTGGACAAGTCGGTGTAACGTTTCAGGTGATGATCAACGTTTCCGAATTCGGAGTCGATCATTGTGATACGCTTGAAGTAGTGGCCGACAGCCAGTTCGTCCGTCATGCCCATGCCGCCATGGATCTGAACGGCTTCCTGACCGACAAAACGTCCGCCCTGGCCGATGCGCACCTTGGCTGCAGACGCAGCCTTCTTGCGGGTCACTTCATCCTCGTCCAGCTTCAGCGTGGCCATATAGGTCATGGAAATCGACTGCTCATACTCCATGAACATATCGACCATGCGGTGCTGCAGAACCTGGAACTTGCCGATCGGCACGCCGAACTGCTTGCGCTGACGGGAGTAGTCCACAGTCATCGCATGGGCCACTTTCATGGCGCCGCAGGCCTCTGCGCACAGGGCAGCAATCGCTTCGTCAGACACCAGCTCAACCAGCGGCAGGCCATTGTCGACTTCGCCGATCACGGCTTCTGCGCCGACGGAGACGTTTTCGAAGTATACTTCAGACGCGCGGCGGCCATCGACCGTCGGATAGTCACGAGTGGAAACCCCGTCTGCATCCTTGGCCACGACGAACACCGTCACGCCATTCTTGTCACGGCGATCCCCGGAGGTGCGAGCCGTAACGATGAAGTGCGTCGCCCAAGGGGCACCGATGACGACAGCCTTGTGGCCGTTCAGGACGAAGCCGGAGCCGTCTTTCTTCGCGGTGGTCTCAAGGTCAGCCAGATTGTAGCGGCCTTTTGGTTCGGCATAGGCGAATGCGAAGATCATCTCGCCCGACATCACGCCGCTGAGATATTCTTCCTTCTGGGCATCAGATCCCCGCTTCAGGAAGCCGCCGCCGCACACAACGCTCGGCAGATACGGCTCGACCACGAGGCCTTTGCCGAACTCTTCCATCACGACCATTGCGTCGATCGGGCCGCCACCAAGGCCGCCATCTTCTTCGCTGAACGGTGCCATCAGCAGGCCAAGTTCTGCGAACTGGGCCCACATTTCCGGACGCCAGCCAGACTCTGAGGCAACCACCTTGCGGCGGGTCTCAAAGTCATATTGCTCCCGGATCAGCCTTGCGAGGCTGTCGCGGATCATTGTCTGTTCTTCTGTGAAATTGAAGTCCATGTTTCGGTCCTCCCTGCCTCGTGCGCCTAAAGGCCGAGGATCATCT
>Ga0070727_10001184_pt1 | contig 28456 bp, 24 predicted proteins | sample tdAd472_FD_66722 | JGI IMG/M metagenome (GOLD analysis project Ga0070727, IMG submission 66722) | Marine sediment microbial communities from the Atlantic coast under amendment with organic carbon and nitrate - tdAd47.2 | ecosystem: Environmental > Aquatic > Marine > Coastal > Sediment | place...
TAACGGATATGGGGCTGTCGGTTTCGGTCGGACACATAAGGCTGTGTACGAAGACCTGACAACCGATCACCCAATCGACCTGACTCGGTGGCAGGTTGTCAACAACTACATGGGTCGTCAGGGTCTCATCAACTCTGGTGGTGCGTCGTCTGGCGCAGGAGATCTTGAGCAAGCGGTCACGACCGCTGTGATCAACAAGCGGGCCGGAGGCATGGGTCTAATCTCTGGTCGCAAGGCCTTCCAACGCCCACGAGCCGAGGGCGTCGCTTTGCTCAACACGATTCAGGATGTCTATCTCAGCAATGAAGTGACCGTTGCATGACATCGGGCTGATTCGCTCTTGCCACGATTGGCTCATCGAGTCCTGGCTCCTTTAGCATTGCGGCGTAACTCGTCGAGGAGGACCAGTGGAGTTTGAACTCCCGTCAGCAGCATCCGTCGCCGTCAATCCTTCGCAGGAGGAGATGCGTGCATGGGTGTTGGAGTACATGTCGAACATCACGGTCACGGAGTTCGACAACATCAACTACAAGGCGGCGGTAAAAGCAAGACTTGCCGGCTCCACGTTCTTCATCACTGAGGTTGAGAACCACAAGAACCGGATGCCCAGGGTCGAGTTCGATGAATGGTCAGCAAAACAGGACGCCTACATCGCTGACAAGGACATGATCCTGATCGAGGGCTATATCGGTCCCGATCCCAAGTTCCGCACAGGGTGCCGTCTGTACATGGAACGAACACAGGCGAACATTCCAGCGATGCAGCAGCAGTTGTACTTCCCGAAGGATGATGAGTGGACGCCTGAATTCACCGTCATCTACACACCAGGTTTGAACGCTCCAGGGAAGCCGGACGATCGGCTGATCCTCGTCGACCACGACTCGTATGTCACCCGCGTCTTTGGGTCTGACTACTTCGGTGAGTCCAAGATGGGGGGACTCCGCATGTGGAATCACCTTGTCTTCGAACAGGGCGGTCTCGCATTGCACTCTGGCCTCAAGACATTCCCTGGCGTCAACGGAGAAGAGAAAGTCGCGCTGATGCTCGGTCTCTCCGGGACCGGTAAGACAACAACAACGTTCCGCCAACAGCTCGGTTCGCTCCCGGTACAGGATGACTTCAATGCCCTGTTCCCTGGTGGCAAGGTCTACGCGTCAGAGAACGGCTGTTTCGCAAAGACATTCGGGCTAGACCCCGACGACGAACCGACGATCTACGGTGGGACAACGCGACGCGATGCCTGGATTGAGAACACATGGGTGTCACCTGAAGGCAAGGTTGATTTCTTCAACGGCTCGGACACGAAGAACGGGCGGTCGACCTTTCCGCTCGCAAACATCCGCCATCGAGACCCCAACAACCTGCCGCCAGCGAACTACATCATGTTGCTTAACCGGAATGAAACAATCGTCCCCGCGGTGGTCAAGCTAAAGCGCGACCAAGCCGCGGCGTATTTCATGCTTGGCGAGACAATCGGAACGAGCGCTGGCGGTAAGGCGGAGGCAGGCAAGAGCCTCAGAGTTCCAGGCACGAACCCGTTCTTCTTTGACAATGATGCGCTCATGGGAAATCGATTCCTCGAGCTTCTCGACACAATGCCTGATCTTGAGGTCTACCTGATGAACACCGGCCGGGTCGGCGGGCCGGAAGGCGATGAGCGGTCCAAGAAGGTGAAGATCAGGCACTCAAGCGCCGTAATCGAGGGATTTGTTACGGGTGCCATCGAGTGGGAGGAAGATCCAGACTTCGGCTACTTCGTTGCAGCGGAGCTCGAAGGATTCGATGACCCCGACCTCCTTCGACCTCGTCTGATGTACGCCGCTCAGGGGCGGGCTGACGAGTATTCAGAACTGGTTGCGAAGCTCAAGGCGGAACGATCCGAGTACATCACGACGTTCCCTGGGCTTGATCCGTCGATTACCGCGGCGGTTTAACGGTTGACAATCCCGGATTGGCCGCGACACTTGGCTGGCGAAATGTCGTTGCCGGAGTGACGGATTTCCGGAATGGGTCGCACGCACCCTTTCTGGACTTGGAACACTCTTCTATAAAGGGTCGCGAGAGAAACGCCGACAGACTCATAGAAGCAACTCCTCCGAGGTCAACACGTGGCGATCATCAACAACGACAGTCCGGGTGAACTGGACAAACGCGACTTCTCGCTAAGTCGAAAAGGTTACGACCGCGACGAGGTGCGCGAATACCTCAGACGGGTTGATGACCAATACCGCGACATCAGTCTGAGGGCGCAGGATTCCAAGGTCAGGCTCGAGCAGGCCGAGTACGAACTTGGGAAGCTAAAGAACGAGCAGAGCCAATCCGTCGACACCGCCATAGCCGCCGTCCTCGACGCAAAGGACCGGATACTCGAGAGAGCGCGGAAACAGGCCGCCCAGATCGAGGAAGAGGCCAAGCAGAACGCCGAGTTTGGTGGAAGCGCGACAGGTGAGCCAGAGGAAGTGCTTGCCAAGGCCAGGGCGCAGGCGGCTCAGATTGTCAGGGACGCCGAGGCGAAGGCCGAGACCATGACCCGCGTCGATCCCACCGACTCGACCGAAGTCGACGCACTCATTGCCGAGCGTGACGGACTTGTCGCTGAAGTTGAGATTCTCAAGCAGCAGGTCAAGTCACCAGACGGTGCAGACGCATTCGCCATTGCCGCAGCTCAGATCAAGGCAAACGACATCATCTCCTCAGCTGAACAGGCAGCCAAATCCATTAGCGAGAGACTCCAGAGGGAGCTTTCCGAAGCGACAGAAGCTACGACAGGCGCCGAGGAGAAGGCAGAGTCGATTGTTGCCGAAGCCGAGGTGCGAGCACAGGAACTGATCGAGCTTGCCGACAAGGCATCAGACTCCTCTGTTGTCGAGGCCGAGGCGAAGGCGGCGGTGGCAGCCACAGCCATTCTGGAAGATGCGAGGGCCGAGGCCGAAGCACTCAAGGAGGAAGCTGAAGCTCTGCTCAAGAACGCAGAATCGGCAGCTGAGTCAAGGAGTGCTGAGATCGTGCTTCGCGAGGCCGAACTTGAACAACTCGCTGACATGGCCGAGAAGGCTGAAGCAGAAGCGGCATCCACGCTTTCGTCGGCCCGCGACGGAGCCGAAGCGCTTCGCGACGAGGCACAGGAGTTTCGAGACGAAGCGAGTCAGAAGAAGGCGGAGGCCGAAGCACTTCTGGCTGAGGCACAAGCCAAGGTGGCAGAGCGCGACGAGGAATTGTCCGCCGAGCAGGTCGCGGTTGAGGGAACGCTCCAGGAGATCACCGCCGCGATTGCCGTCAAAAAGGCCGAGGCTGCGGAGGCAGAAGACACACTCTCGGATCTCAAAGAGCAGCTCGCAGTGGTCACCGCCGAAATCGAGACCGAGCAGAAGACTCTTGTCGCTGCGAAGTCAGCGGTCGAAGCTGAGCTCGAGGAATTGCGCGACGACATGGCTGAACTTCGGTCCTCAACGATGGCTGAGGTTGAGGAACTGCAGGCGACCGTCAGAGAGCGCGAGGAGTCAGACGCTGCCGCCGAGGAGCGTGCGGCGACCATGCTCAAAGAAGCAGAAGACAAGGCAGGCTCGATTGTCGCTGCCGCTGAGGCGAAGCGCGAGGAGCTCAACGAACTCACCGCCGCAGGTACCGCTGCTGGTGAGGAAGCCGAATCCACCATCGCTGAGGCGCACGAGAAGGCTGCGGCCATTGTTGCCGAGGCTGATGCGAAGCTCGAAGAGGCTCAGGGCATGATGGAGGAAGCCCAAGCGTCCGCCGCATCGGACGAGTCGATCGCAGCAGCCGAGCAACGCGCCGAAGAGATTCTGGCCGCCGCAAAGGTCGAGGCGGATCGGATGGAGACCGAAGCAGCAGCAGCACTCCGTGCCGCAGCAGAGGCTCGGGATGAGGCAGCCGACGATGACGCCGGCGATGCCGACGAGATACGGGCCGCCGAACTGGCAGACCGGGAAGCCGAGGTCACGGCCAGGGAACGTGCCGTGTCGGATCGGGAGCACCAAGTTGCGGCTTCGGCTTCGGCTGCGGCAACGGCCGCTGCTGGAGGTGGGGCGCTCTACGCGGTTCCAGCTGCAGGGACTGGCACGGACGGTTGGCCGACGGCGGCTGGCAACGGCCATGAGACTGACAGCATCGACGCCATTCGACGAGAAGCCATGGCAGCTCTTCAACAGACAAGAACCTCAGACGGCTGGTCAGACGCTGAAACACCGGCTGCGGCAGCTCCCCGTGCTGTCATCGATTACTCGCCATCTGTTCCTGCACCGCCAAAGGCGGACCCCGCCGATGCAGATGAACCGGCCGAACCGAAAGTCGTCGAGAGCCGTTACCGCCGGAACTCGGCGAAGCTCCCGCGTATCGGTGTTGACGCTGGAATGGCATCGAGTTCGATCGCCAAGCTCCGGAAGCAGATGACCTCCGACGACTGAAGCTCCGCTAGCGTCGTCAACAGCGACGAGCACGAGGAGTGTCACCGATGAAGCCAAGGGTCGTGGTCACGCGCAAGCCGCCAGGTGACTCTCTTGACAGGGTGAATCAAGTCGCAGATGTATGGGTGTGGCCCGAGGAACGCCGCATCGACCGAGACGCCCTCGAAGAACAGATCCGTGATGCTGTAGGCCTGTACTCGATGCTTACCGATCCGATTGACGAGGCCCTGCTTGACTTGGCCCCCTCGCTCAAGGTCATTTCCAACATGGCCGTCGGCGTAGACAACATCAACCTCGATGCATGTGCAAAACGTGGCATAGCGGTCGGTCACACACCTGGCGTTCTGACCGATGCGACGGCAGATGTTGCGTGGATGTTGCTGATGGCCTCGTCTCGGCGCATGACCGAGGGCGTCGATCAGGTGCGCAATGGTGACTGGGGCCCATGGGATCCACTCGGAGACCTCGGCTATGACATTGCTCGGACGACGCTTGGCATTGTGGGGATGGGTCGGATTGGTGAAGCTGTAGCACGGAGGTCGATCGGGTTCAACATGGACGTCGTGTATTCCTCCCGTAGCGAGAAGCCAAACGCCGAATCAGCGTTTGGTGCTCGGCGGCTTCCGCTCCATGAAATGCTCGGCATCGCAGATCACGTAGTTGTGTGCGTCGCCCTGAACGACCAGACCAGACACCTCATTGGACGCGCAGAGTTTCAAGCAATGAAGGACACCGCAAACTTCGTGAACGTGGCACGGGGGCCCGTTGTCGATACTGATGCGTTGTACGAGGCGCTGACATCGGGACTGATTCGGTGCGCTGGACTCGACGTCACTGACCCAGAGCCCCTCCCTCCAGGTCACCCCCTGGTTGGCCTATCGAATTGCACAATCGTGCCCCACATCGGTTCTTCGACGTGGAGAACCAGGGTGGCGATGGCCGACCTTGCTGCCGATAACCTCATCGCTGGTCTCTCAGACCTGCCGCTTCCGCACCGTGTTGCCTGAGGCGGGTCTAGCCAAATAGCGGCAGGGAGGATTCCTCGGCGCACAGCGCCTCAATCTCATCGGCGCTGACGGGAACTCCAGCGGTCATGTTCTCGTGCCCGTCGTCGGTAACAAGGATGTCGTCTTCGATCCGCACACCAATGCCGAGGAACTCCGTAGGCACCGGATGCTCCCGTGTTCCGGCCTCCTCTTTCCTTGCGTCGAGTTTTGCTTTTGCAGCGGAGAGGCCGACCTCCATCGTCAGCGACATGACCTCATCCGGGTCGTACGCAGCTTCGCTCAGTGAGATCGTCGACTTGTGGTTGGCGACATAGACGCCAGGTTCGACGGTGAACGCCATTCGGGCTTCGAGTGGTCTAGATGTTCGACCGACCCGGTAGGCGCCGGCGTCGTGGACGTCGCTTCCAAGCCAGTGCCCTGTCCCGTGGAAGAAGAACTCGCGGTACCAACCCTTGGCAAGCGCTTCCTCTCCGGTGCCAGGTAGCAAGCCGAGGTCGACGAGACCGTCCGAAAGAATCCGACACGCCGTCTGGTGCATGTCGCCGTAGGCAAGACCGGGGCGACACATCGAGATGATCTCTTGTTCTGCAGCAAGCACGAGTTCGTAGACCGCACGCTGGGGAGACGAGAATGTTCCGCTGACGGGGAAGGTTCGGGTGATGTCGGCGGTGAAGTGTCGGTACTCGGCCCCGGCATCGATGAGGAGAAGTTCACCATTGTTGAGCACTTGATCGTTCTCGACGTAGTGAAGAATGCACGCATTCTCGCCACCAGCAACGATCGAGCTGTACCCGATGCGCTCGCTTCCCATGGCTCCAAAGACATATTCGATCGCAGCCTGCACCTGTCGTTCCGTGCGACCTGGTGCCGCGAACCGCATCGCTTCTGCATGGGCTACGGCGCTGATGTGACACGCCTTGCGAAGCGCGTCAATCTCGGCGTCCGTTTTGAAGAGGCGCATCTCAGACAGAATCGGCCGCGGATCGATGATGGTCGCTGGACTTCCTGCGCCAGTCCTCTCAGACGACGCCCGGCCAGCGTTGAAAGCACCAACCACCATCGCATCGTGGCGTGCGTCCCCAAGTCCGTACGAAACACTCGCACGCCCTACCAGCCGTTGCCTCAACGACGCCGCGAGGTCAGATACAGGGTGTGAATCGTCAGCGAGATAGCGCTCCCTAGCCCCGTCGACGCCGGCGCGTAGCCCATTCCATGCCTCCATCTCAGCGTCACGAGGCCGCACAAACAGCGTGTAAGGCTTGTCGGCTGTGGCGTCGAGGACAGCGACGGCGTCTGGTTCATTGAATCCGGTCAGGAAGAAGAAGTCGGAATCTTGACGGAAGGCGTGGTCGACATCGTCGTTCCTTACCTGTTCCGTTCCGGCTGGAATGATGGCGATTGCATCGCCGATGTGCTTCATGAATTCAGCGCGCCGCGCCGCATAGTGATGTTGGTCCATACCCCGAGGCTACCTCACCCAAATCATGGACCCGTCCTCGTACCCTGGGTTCTGTGACGGGTCTGACAAGCTCTGGAGCCCACAGAATGAGAGAGCCGGGGGCTCAGGTGGTCTCAGCTACAGCCGTCCGACCGAGATGCGCAGTTCCTCGCTGGGCGGCGAGTTCAATCTGGTGTTGACGCTCGGTGAACCGTGCGCGTCGCTCATCGCTGATCGTGTCATGGCACCGCGAGCAGCAGACTCCCTCGACGTATCCGTCAAGCTCTGTTTCGACCTTCGTGACGACCCTGTCGCAGTTCACACACACGGTGTTGTCGCCAGGCGCAAGACCGTGGCCGACCGAGACCCTCCGGTCGAAGACGTAGCATTCTCCGTCCCACGCACTCTCTGCCTCTGGCACTGTCTCGAGATAGCGGAGGATCCCGCCATCGAGTTGGTACACCTCTTCGAAGCCCTGCTCCCGAAGGTACGCGGAGGCTTTTTCGCATCGAATGCCGCCGGTACAGAACATGGCGATCTTCGGCTTGGAGAGCAGGTCGCCGTGATCGTCGATCCACGTGGGGAACTCGGTGAACGAACGCGTCTCAGGGTTGACTGCTCCCGTGAACGACCCGATCTCGGTCTCGTAGTCATTGCGAGTATCGATGAGCAGGACGTCTGGGTCCGCGATAAGGGTGTTCCACTCGCTCGGTGACACCTTCGTGCCGGTGTTGCCTGCCGCATTCACCGGACCAACGCCGAGGGAAACGATCTCCTTCTTCATGCGAACCTTCAACTTTAAGAATGGTGCGTTCTGGGCCGTTGAGTGCTTCACGACGAGGTCGGACAGCGGAGCGACCGATCGCAGACCAGCGATAACGGTCTCAATGCCGTCCTCGGTCCCGGCGATCGTGCCATTGATCCCCTCCGACGCCACAAGAACCGTGCCGAGGACCTCAGAAGTGGTGCACAGCTCGAGAACGGTTGTATGCACGGCGTGGTGGTCGGGGAGTTCAACGAATTTGTAGAACGCAGCGATGTGGAACATGGCAAAAGTGTATGTCGGAACCAGCCGCATACCACAACAGCGAGGGCCCGGCGCATGCATCGCCGGGCCCTCGCTGCTTGAAGGTGATCGGAACTACGGCAGGAGGACCGTGTCGATCACGTGGATCACGCCGTTGCTTGCGAAGACGTCAGGTGTGGTCACCGTTGCGCCACCGAGTGGTGCCGCTCCGTCGTTGATCACAACCATGCCGTCGATGACCTCAACCTTGAGCGTCGCTCCACCAGGGTTGAGCGTTTCAAGTGCAGCGATTGGGGCAGCACCGATAACGGTGGCCGCATCGAAGACGCCTGCGCCACTGACGTGGTAGAGCAGGATGTCTGCAAGATCGTCACGGGCGAGCAATTCCTCAGCGGTAATACCGAGGGCCTCAAGCAGATTGCCAAAGGCTTCATCTGTTGGGGCGAACACCGTGAGCTCGTCGTCTGGGTTGTCCAGGGCGTCTACGAGACCGGCGGTCCCGAGGGCTGCCAGGAGAATGGTGAACTCTGCAGGGTCGCCTGCAGCGAGTTCGGCGACGATCTCGGCGATCGTTGGCTCAGGAGCCACGGTCGTTGTGGTCGTCTCAGGCATCGTGGTTGTCGTTGTGTCCTCTGGAGCACCTACTCCGAGTGCCGCAGCGATATCCGGTGGCAAGAGCACCTCGTTGATGACGTGAACGATTCCGTTGTCCGCCATGAGGTCTGCAGAAACGACCGTCGCTGTGTTGATCATGACCTGACCGTCGACGACCGCAATGTCGATTGACTGACCGTTCAACGTGGCAACACTCTGACCGTCCAACGTGGCAACGAGCTGGCTGTCAGCAGCCTGTCCGAGGACGTGATACGTCAGAATGGCCGTGAGGGTCTCCGTGTCTGCCAGAAGGTCGGCAGCTTCGATTCCGAGCGCCTCGAACGCAGCTTCGAACGCTGCATCGGTGGGTGCCAAAACGGTGAATGGACCCTCACCGGAGAGTGTGGCTGTCAGATCGGCAGCTTCGACAGCTGCGATCAGGGTTGAGAACTGGCCGGCTTCGATCGCAAGATCGAGGACCGAGTTGCTTTCCATCGCTTCCGTGGTGGTCGTTGTGTCATCCGAGCTTGAGGAGCAAGCTGCGACGACGAGTGCAAAGACCGCTACGAGTGCGACGAGGGATGTTCGCTTTCTCATTTGGTTGTTTCCTTTCGATACCACCCGACTGTCGGGTGTACCGTGAGTACGGAGGCGTTGCGACTCTCGGATGGACCTTCATCCAAGATTTTGCACTAGAACGAATCAAACTTGTCAACGAACGGAGTTTGCGTGGCCAGAGTGGTCGTACGAATTGATATCGATGCCAGCGTTGAACGCGTCTGGGAGGAGCTCGAGGCTCTCGAACGTCATGTGGAGTGGATGTCAGATGCTGAGTCGATTGCGTTTGCGTCCGACTCGACCAAGGGTGTCGGCACCGTGATCGAAGTCGAGACCAAAGTTGGTCCATTCCGCTTGCTGGACGTCATGGAGTTCACACAGTGGGTGCCGCATCGGGTCATGGCTGTCGATCATCGGGGACTCGTCTCTGGAACGGGTGCCTTCATGCTTGAACCGACTGCCTCCGGCACCAGGATGACATGGGATGAGACACTTAGGTTCCCGTGGTACCTCGGCGGCGGCATCACCGCCCTCCTCGCCAAACCAGTCCTCAGCGCGATTTGGCGCAAGAATCTCCGGCGGTTCGCTGCAACCGTGTGACGTGGCGTCGTCGACCTCAGTCAGTGGATCGGAACACACGGAACCCAAGGTGGCTGGTCGCCGTGTCAATCATTTGAGGCTGCCGTGCAGCAGGTCTATATCGAAAGCAGTACTGAGGCGTACAGAGGTGCGAGCCTCCCTTGATCACCTTGCGAGGAATCGGCGTTTGGGGCGTCCCAGGGTCAAGGCTTGCGTCCTTCGCAGAAGGGGAGCGGTCGGGGGCACAGCAGCCGTGGTCGGAATCGGTAGCCGCATGCTCCCCGTACCAGTCAGCGGTCCATTCCCACACGTTGCCTGCCATGTCAAAGAGCCCGTAGCCATTGGGTGGGAACGACCCAACCGGCGAGGTGCGAGTCCAACCGTCAACTTCGGTGTTCTTGTAGGGAAAGGGCCCCTGCCATGTGTTTGCAACTGGCTCCGTCTCCTGAGGATCATGATTCCCCCAAGTGAATTCGGCTCTCTCGAGACCGCCGCGAGCGGCGTACTCCCACTCGGCTTCTGAAGGGAGCCTCCCGCCCGCCCACGAACAGAACGTCTCCGCATCCTCGAACGACACCTGAACAACCGGGTGGTCCTCATGGTCAGCGAGGTCACTGTCTGGACCGGTTGGTGTCCGCCACGAAGCCCCCGGTATCCATCGCCACCAGTTTCGATAGTCGCCGAGATTGACAGGGCCAGGCGTCATCGTGAACACCAGTCCGCCTGGCACTAGGTCTTCGACTGCCGCACCTGGGTACATCGAGGGATCAAGCGGGCGCTCGGCGACCGTCACATACCCGGTGTCCTCGACGAATTCGGCGAATCGTTGGTTCGTTACGACGTGTGGATCAACCTCAAACGAGTCGACCTGAACCAGTCGCTCTGGCCCCTCGTCGGGGTAATGCTTGTCCGAACCGAGATACGCCTCACCGGCGTCGATAGTTCGCATTGGACGTCGCTACTGGCGTGCCATGGCGATCCGCCAGCGTTCCTCATCGGTGAGGTAGTGGTCGGCGTCTTCAGCGGCGTCGTCAATGTCGATCTGCACCCAATTGACCTTGCCAGTGAACTTTTGTTGTTCGCGGCTGAGGTCGTCCGTCACCCCGGTAGCGGTGTCGTTCCCGAGATCGGTTGTCTCATCGGCAGAGAAAACTCCAGGAACCGTTCCATCGACTCGACCTTGACCGACCTGCGTCCCGTCTACGAAAAGGGAGGCCATCCCGCCCTTACCGGGTCCGCCGCCGTCGTAGTCGAACTCCATGCGAATCTGGTGTTGGCCGGCGGGTATTGGCGCGTCTCCGAACACCTTGAACCTGGTGAGACCAAACAGGTTGTAGCAGTAGGCAGGCCGCCCATCGGATGCCAGGTAGAGCGTCCAACCAGCAAACTGGCCTCCCTGGGCGATAATCGTGCCGGTCCCGCCGCCATCTGGGACCACAATGTCGCCCGTCACGGCGTGGCTCTTGTTCTTGATATTGATGACGCTGCTCTCGCTGAGACGTTTCATGCCTCCATAGAGGATCTGGGTCTTCCCTTGGACAAGCTGTGGTCGACCGGCCCGGTCGGGGTCGAACCGTTCTGCCCGTCGATCGTCAAGGGGCAATGCGTTGTGGCGGGCCGCTTCTGTGAGGAACAACTTCTGTAGCCGTTGGAGTTGCTCAGGGTTCTCGGCCGAAAGATCATTGGACTGGGTCCAGTCATCGGGGCCATACAGCTCCCAGACGTCCTCGTTCATGTTTGGCAGTGCTTGGGCCATGATCCACGGTGTGCTGTGACGAGTCACAGCGGTCCATCCCTTGTGGTAGATGCCACGGTTGACGAACATCTCGAAGTACTGGGTGGAGTGCTCTTCGGGCGCATCGGCGTTGTTGAATGTCTCGTTGAGGGCGTACCCCTCGTACGGGTGTTGGTCGAACCCGTTCACTGTGACGGGTTCTGGGATACCTGCTGCCTTCAGAACGGTCGGCGCGATGTCGATGACATGGCCGAACTGATGGCGAACCTCGCCCTTTGCATTGATTCCGGCTGGCCAGTGGACGATCGTTCCGTTTCTGGTGCCACCCCAATGTGAGGCAACCTGTTTGGTCCACTGATATGGCGTGCACATCGCGTGGGCCCAACCGACGGCGTAATGGTTGTTCGCCGAAGGCGTCCCGAACTCATCGATTCGCGCTGCCATGAATTCGGTTGTTTCGAGATGCGCCGCGCCATTCAGGGAGAGAGTCTCGTTGAATGTTCCGTGAATCGTGCCTTCTGCGGACGCCCCGTTGTCACCGATGACGTAGAAGACAAGGGTGTCTTCGAGAACCTCGAGCTCATTGAGTGCATCAATCAGACGACCGAGTTGGTAATCCGTGTGCTCGAGGAAGCCGGCATACACCTCCATTTGGCGGGCCAGAATGGGCTTGAGGTCGGCTTCGATGGAATCCCATGCCGGAATTACATCTGGGCGGTCGGTGAGTTCGGCATCGTCACCGATAACTCCGGCGGCCTGCTGGTTTGCGAAGATCGTTTCGCGGAGTCCATCCCAGCCGCCGTCGAACTTGCCCTTGTACTTGTCGGACCACTGTGGTGGCACATGGTGAGGGGCATGGGTTGCACCTGGAGCCCAGTACATGAAGAAGGGCTTGTCTGGCATCAGAGATTTCTGCTGGCGAACCCATTCGATTGAGTTGTTCGCCATGTCCTCAGTGAAGTGGTAGCCCTCCTCCGGCGTGGAATCCGGCTCGACAGGTGTTGTCCCTAGGTAGATCGCAGGTTCGTACTGGTTTGTTTCACCACCGACGAAACCGTAGAAGTGTTCGAAACCCGAGCCCGTTGGCCAACGGTCGAACGGACCCATCGGTGAGGTTTCCCAAACAGGAACTTCGTGGCACTTTCCGAATTGCGCTGTGGAGTAGCCGTTGAGACGCAATGTCTCCGGCAGCGGTGCGCAATTCTGGGGGCGGACTGAGGAGTTGCCAGGGGCGCTCGTAGCAAGCTCCGTGATGGATCCCATTCCAACCGTGTGATGGTTCCGGCCAGCCAGAAGAGCGGCACGGGTTGGTGCACACAGAGCTGTGGTGTGGAACCGCGTGTACCGAAGGCCACCAGCAGCGAGGCGGTCCGCTGTTGGCGTGTTGATGACGCCACCGAAAGCCGATGAGGCACCGAACCCGACGTCATCGAGAAGCACGACGAGAACATTGGGTGCTCCTGCCGGAGGTCGGAGCGGCACAATCGGAGCAAAGGCGCTGTCAGGGTCGTTTGCATCAACCATCTGCGTCATGGGACGGACGCGTTCCGGGATGGGCAGGACTACTCGCCGTTCGTCACGTACTTCGCTCACAAGAGACCTCCGTGGAGTCTGTTCGGTCTTGCCATGGTAGATGACAGGTGCATGGCGCGACACGGTGGAGCGGAGGTTCGTGACCGGCGGCTCGTGCGTTGCGCTGCCTGCTCCAAGCAGGGTGCAATGAGTCGTTCGCGGTGGGGAGCCGTTTGCGGTTCCTCTGATGCTTGAACCCGGTGATTCTTGCAATGAAGCTTGATTGAGTGGGCCCGGTGGGACTCGAACCCACACGCTTCGGATTAAAAGTCCGCTGCTCTGCCATTGGAGCTACAGGCCCTGGGGTCGATCAACGTTCCGGCCTGGGGCCCCGGCGGGTTGCCGCCGGTGATCGACCTGCGGTTGCTCGGGGATTCTAGAGCAGCGGGTAGCTGCGTAGCCGTTTCGTTCTGTGTTGGTCGTTTCGCAGGGCGTCGGATGTGCGGCTGAAACACAGGCATAGGATTCGGCAATGGCAGAAGAACAATCGCGGACAGCGCAGGTCATCCTTGGCGAATGTGAGCGGCTTGTTGCTCGGCTCGAGAAGATGTGCTGTGAGCCAGGCAGGAGCCCGTCGATGCAGCACCTCGCAGAAACGCTTGGAGAGGTTCGGACGCAGCTCGAAGCAGACAGCCGCGATCTCGATCGCCTTGTGGTCACACTCGAGGATGCCGGAGGCCAGCTGGGTCGTCTCCAAATAGGTTGCTGCACCGCGGACCGGATGCCGCTCTACGCCGACACTCTCACGCGGCTCACAGAGATCCAACTCGTCGCAAGTGCCGACGCCGGGGTCGGACACTAGTTCCCGCTACGTCGCTTTATCGGCTTCACATCGGAGGGGATCAGCTGCGCGCCTGTTGTTGATGTAGTTGATTCGCTCAATCGCCTGCCCGCATCTACCGATGGTCTAGGGTCACGCTACGCCGAGCCCCGGAGGCACCATGCACAACACCCACATTCGCAAGATCGTCTTGCTTGCAGCGGTCGCGTTGGTCGCCGCCGCCTGTTCATCTGGTGGGGACTCGTCGGACACCACGTCGACTTCGACGACAGCCGCAGCAGTGACAACCACGACCGCGCCGCCCGCGACTACGACGACGACGGAAGCCCCCAAGGGACCGAGCGAACTAGCCCTGTCGCCGATCGTCCCTGAAGACCCTGACCCTCTCGAAACGATTGAGCACCTCGAATCGGTTCTCGTCCAGATGGTCGACGGAGTGCTGGTCGTCACCTTCGACCCGCCTCAGTTTGGCTTGAACGTCGGCTTCCAAGATGCCGAGGGAAACAATGTCGACTGTGGTCCAGGCAACGATGGAGAACCCTTGTGCAGCGTGTTCCGTCCTGATGGGTCCTTCGACACCGAGGTCTTCGATCTCGGCGACCTCACGCTCGATGAGACGATGGTTGCCTTCCCGGCCGCTGTGAGCGGTCCGCAAGGTTCGATGACCGTCGAGATCAACGGCACTGCCTACACCGGCCAGGTAATCGAGTTCATGGACGGACCACTCTTTGTCCAGATCAACCCGAACACCGGTGGTCTTTCAGAACCGATCACTCGAATCATTGGTGAGGCGACGGGCGCTGAGCTCGCTGCTGCCATCGGCTAGATCGGTGGAGCCGTTCACGTTCGTCCGCGCTGAACCTTGGGTGCGCGAATGGCGGTACCTTTGAGGTATGGATCTTGTTTCCTTGTGGCACGACGCGTCAGCTCGGGTACTACCCGCTGACACCGCGGTCTGGGATAGCCACACCCATGCTGGGTCGAACGATCCCGATGGTGTCGTAGGCACGGTTCCACGGCTGATCGAGAAGCTCGATGATGCCGGTCATTCAGGCGCCGTGCTCATCACTTCACAGGAGCCGACCGGCTACCCGCCGGCGAACGACAGGATTCTCAAAGAGGCCGCCAGCGCCAACGGTCGACTCATTCCCTATCTCAGGGTCGACCCTCGACTTGGCACAGAAGCTGTTGCTGAGGCTGAGCGGGCGCTCGCCCTTGGCGCCAAGGGCATCAAGATGCACCCGAGAGGCGAGGCATTCTCAATATCCGACCCGACCGTTCACGAAGTCGGAAGGATCGCTGCCACACACGGCGTCCCGATCATGTTTCATGCAGGTCGCGGCATCCCAGCGCTCGGCGAAGACACCCTCAAACTCATCGATTCGATCGACGGGCTGAATGTCATTCTTGGTCATGCCGGTATCAGCGACCTGTCGTGGATCGGACCTGAAGCGGCGAACCATCCTGGGCTCTTCTTTGACACAGCGTGGTGGAGCATGCCGTCAATCCTGATGCTCTTCGCATCGGTTGCTCCGGATCGCATTCTGTACGCATCGGACACTCCCTACGGCACCCCCAAGACCATCTCGACAGTGGCCATGCGAGCTGCAGCCGCCGCCGGACACTCTGACGATGCGATGCGAGCCATATTCGGCGGAAACCTGCTCTCGCTCGTGTCGGGTGTTCGGCCCGACGCCGTCGGAGGCCCAGCTGGACCATCCATCACGCCGCAAGATCCGGTGATTTCGACCGTGTACTCAAGCTTCCACGCGGCGCTGACCCAGATGCTGCGTGGCGGCGACCCAGACGAGGCAGTGTCGCTCGCGAAACTGGCGGTGCGGGTACCGGACGACCATCCGCACGCCGAGATGTTTTCAGCCGTTGCTGCGACCATGGCTCACATCGACTTCGAGTCAACCCGAAGAAGTGAGATCGTCCGCCCCATGTTGGTGGCAGGTAGCGCCGTGCTGACCCCGCATCAGCCACTCCCTTCAATCGCGTAGCGATATCGCGCGACGGCCTCTTGCAGCCATTCTGTGGGCTGGAGATCTCACCTGACCCGCTACAGAACCCTGGGTACGCAGACTTATGGCTCGGTGCGGTCGATTATCGGGGTGATGCGGTCGAGGTATGGCTTGAGTCCGTTGGCTTGGAAGTTGTCCCAGGTGGACATCGACGTTCGGTCGTCCATCCGGTCCACAATCAACCCGCCCTTGAGGTGGTCGACTTCGTGTTGCACCGTGCCGGCCGTCAACCCACGGTAGATCTGGGTAAACCTATCGCCGTGTCTGTCGGCCGCAGTGACCTCGATGTTCATCCATCGATACAGGTCGCCACGAATCGGCACACTCAGACACCCTTCGTTGTTGAGCCATCGTTCGTCATCGAGGACATCCACAACGGGGTTGATGAGGACCGTCAGGGGGATCGGTGGTTTGTAGGGATACCGCTCGTTGCTCTCGACGCCAATGACGCAGATATTCAGGGAGACGCCAACTTGGTTTGCAGCGATGCCTGCACCGTTGGCATCGCGCATCGTCTCGATCATGTCATCGATCAGCTTCTGGACATCCTGATCGGCGAAGTCGACCACGTCTGCGGTCGGCGCTCTGAGTATCGGATCGCCGATCTGTGGGATGGGTCGTATCGCCATCTCTCAGCCTCCGACCCGTGTGACACCGGCGACGACGGCACGCTCGACGCTCGCTCGGGTCGCTGCGGCAACGATGGCACCAAGCGACGTTTCGGTGTCGACTAACTCCCGACTCGCCATGTCGATCGCGATGAAGTCCGCCGGCATGCCAACGGTCAGCCCGCCATCTGGCCACCCGAGTGACCGCATCCCCACACCGGTCGCTGCCAAGAGCAGCGCTGCAGGTTCATGGATACCTCGTCGGCGCAATCGTAATCTGTCGTGCTGCTCAAGCCGGTTGGCCTCGTGAAGGATGTCGATGACAGCATTCGAGTCGGATCCGAGGCAGAGGGGTACGCCGGCATCAGCAAGTTCCAGCGCAGGGCCGATGCCATCGCCGAGGTTCGCCTCGGTCGTTGGGCAGAAACACACGATCGACCCGGAGGAAGCGAGCAACCCGATGTCGTCTTCGGTCAGATGGGTGCCGTGCACGATCGTTGTTTGTGGACCGAGCACTCCGGTTTCGGCGAGCAGCCGGACTGGCGTGATCCCATGCTCGGCACTGGTGGCATCAATCTCGGCGGTCTGCTCAGCGGCGTGCACGTGAAGTGGGACTTTGAGGTCCGCAGCCGTCTCTGCCACCGTCGCAAGATCCTGAGCGGCAACGCCTCTCACTGAGTGAGCGGCTACCCCGAGACGCACCATGTCGTTCCCAGCGAGTGCCCCCTCGAGTGCCCTAACGCGCTCTTGCCAGCGATCGATTGATCCATCCGAGAAGCGTCTCTGTTCATCGAGGACCGGTTCGCCCGTGACATCGGAGGTCAGATACGCAGTGTCGATCACGGTCATCCGGATACCTACATCGGACGCAGCATCGACGAGTGCGAACCCAAAGGCGTTGGGCTCGTCGTATGGCGAGCCGTCCGGTTGATGGTGGACGTAGTGGAACTCGCCGACAGTCGTGATCCCTGCTGTGAGCATCTCTCCGAATACAGCCCGAGCGAGATCACGGTATGACGCAGGCGCCAATGAGTTGGCCACTGCGTACATCGGTGACCGCCAAGCCCAGAAATCTGACCCATACGTCCTGCCACGAAGCCGTCGATGAAACGCATGGGAATGAGCGGAAACCAGACCAGGGAGGACTACGCCGTCGAACACCGTGTCCGCATCGGATTCGTGTCCCGTTCTGATACCGGTGATGACGCCGTCGCTGGTGTCGATCAGTACATCGGATGTCAAGTCGGGACCGCCGAGCCAAGCGTGTGGTGCATGCCAAGTGAGCATTGCGCGACCCTAGTTGCTCGTCGATCGAGACACCGTTATCGGTACAGGCTCACCGTCAGCGGGGCATTCTCGCCAATCTGGTTCTTGGCATCCGGAATGAGCCAATCCCATTCGATGACCAACGCCGTGAATCCCTCGAGGTCGATCGAATTGGGTGTGGTGTAGCCACCCTTCTTGAGTGGAATCACTGGCGATGTTGTGCCCTCGCCCGGATTGAACAGGATCGTTACATCGTCAGGATCTGCCTGATCGAAGTCAGCCGGCTTGAAGCGGCAATAGGGATCGCTTCCGTTCCCGCAGTCGTACCAGGTCGTGTGGAGGTAGACCGGGATCAGCTCGACAATCGCCCGCCACTCGTTGCCGGTCATGTTGCCACGGGTGTATGACAGCACTGGTACCAGAGCGAACCTCGGCGATGTGAGAAGGCTTTCTGCAAATTCGGGGTGGGCAGCGGTGTCGCTTCGATACAACGAAAGACACGCAATGATGTCGTCTGTTGCTTGTCTTCCCTCCGATGCCCCAGAGCCGTAGTTGGCTGGTGTGCATCGGGCGTCAACACCACTCCCGGTCGGGGTAGCCAGGTACTCCCACAGACCGACGTTGTCGAGGCTGAAATCTGGATCGCCGAGGGACGCGAACGCCAGCTGAGTTCCAATGCCGCCGCTCTGTCGCAGCCTCCCTGGTTTTCCGTCGTACAGCCCCGGCCCGACCAGACCTTGGATCAGGTCTCGGTTACCGGTCTGCGTATTCATGACGTACGGGACTTCCGGTGGGGCGGTGTCGGCGTCGCAGGTATCCGCTCCGGTCGGCTTGGGGCTCAGGTCCCCGCTCGGTATTGGACCTTCGGAGGCCGGCCATGGCTGGATGGCGTGATCGATTCCGACCGCGATGTTGAACGGGGCTCTCGTATTGAAGTTCGGATCACCGGGGCAGGATGAGAGAGGTGAACCGTTCAAATCGTGGTCTTCAAAGAACGGGGAGTCAAGAAGACCGAAGTTTCCCGAATCAGGTCCTGTGCACGACACAAGCTCGCCTGACTTCAGCTGCCCGGAAGGAGGAGTCCCAAGGCATTCCTCAGACCCGTAGTTGCTTGGCAGTGAGAGCGGAAGGATGCTCGACTGCTCGGAGAAGACGATTTCGGCGACGGCGAACGCACCGACGGAAATCGAATCGAACCCGATGACCGACGCAAACGAGGTCTTGACAATCCGATCCGGAACCTTGACACGAAGCAACGTCTCGTTGAGACCGGTGTCACCCTGCTTCAAACTGATGCATTGAATCGTGTTTCCATCGGCATCGGTCATCGGTGTGAACCCGTCTGCGATCCCATCCGGATCGAGGCAGGAGAGCCAATCAGGGGAATCAGCTGGGATGTCGCCGTTACGGCTGGCGTAATCACGGACGATGTCCACGATGTCGGATGACGACGGCGAAGATGCTTCGAGGTACTCCACTGCACCTGCCATGACGGAAGCGTCAGCGATCGATTGACTTGTACGCCGCTGTGACCAGGCCGCTCCGAGATCGACAGCGAGTGCCGCGAACCCAAACAGCACGAGGAGTGAGATGGTCATGAGGAGGATCGCGGCTCCGCGCTCATTACGGACGCGTTGAATCATGTGCAGGTTCCGCTTCCGTTTGCGACGAGGTTGACCAGTTCGCGTTCGACGCGCATCTCGACGGTCGAAGTGAGATTGACACCGTCAAACATCGGCAGAAAGCCGGTCAGCGTCTCGAATGCCTTCGCCACCGTGATCTCGACAGATTCATACGGTGGCCCGTCCGCAGGTAGGAGGGTCACCGTAACCACAGTCCCTGCGCCGGTGATACCTGCGCGATTGCACACTTCGGCTGCGATCGCGGTGGCATCTCCGTAGTCGACGACCGCGATTCGGCCGCCTTCTCTGGCTGCGTTTCGAATCTCAACCGATTGTGAAAACGCCCACCCGGCTTCCATGATGCCGAATAGCAGCAGAAGGAGGAGCGGAGTGATGACGGCCATCTCTACCAGAGCCGCTCCGCGTTGACCTAGCCGAGACTTGTCGGTGGACCCTGTTCGGTCTATTCGGCGGCGCCTGCGCATGCCGCCCACCTTCCATAGAGCTCGAGGTGTAACACCGAGCCTACGTCAAAGCGTACCCCGCCGGAATGGGTCGGGCGGCGGAGATTTCCCTCTCCTCGAAGTGACTAGTTACCTGCACCTCGCGCCTCCCACCGTGCCCGCGACGGTTATTGTCGGAGCGCTACAGCATCCGGAAGGAGGTGACATATGCCAAAACGTTACGAACGCCTCACGACTCCGATGATTCGCGAGAACGGCGAGCTACGCGAGGCGACCTGGGATGAAGCCCTCTCGCGGACTGCGCAAGGGCTTCAACGGAATCCAGGCAACCTGACGGGCATGTTCTCGTGCTCAAAAGCGACGAACGAGATGAACTTCATGGCGCAGAAGTTCGCACGGATCGTCATCGGCAACAACAACATCGACAGTTGTAATCGGACCTGACACGCTCCATCCGTCGCCGGTCTGGCGGCAGTGTTTGGAGCGGGAGGCGGAACTTCCTCGTACGAGGAGATCGAGTCCACCGATCTGATCATTCTGTGGGGATCCAACGCGCGTTCAGCTCATCCGATCTTCTTCCATCACCTCATGAAGGGGGTCAGAAACGGCGCCAAGATGTATGCAGTCGACCCCAGGCGCACGGAGTCTGCCAAGTGGGCGGACGTGTGGCTTGGCATCGACATCGGGTCCGATATCGCCCTAGCCAACACGGTCGCCAGAGAGATCATTCATGCTGGATTGACCAACCAGGAGTTCATCGACCATTCAACCTCAGGGTTCGAAGCGTTTGCGGAGTCAGTGGAGCCGTGGACGCTCGAACGTGGCGAAGAGGTGACAGGCGTACCCGCCAGTGCAATCCGGCAACTTGCCCATGACTATGCGACCGCCGACTCAGCACAACTGTGCTGGACGCTTGGTATCACCGAGCACCACAACGCCACGGACAACGTCATCTCTCTGATCAACCTCTCGCTTCTCACCGGTCATGTCGGAAGGTATGGATCCGGCCTCGTACCGATTCGCGGGCAGAACAACGTCCAGGGTGGTGGAGACATGGGCGCTTTGCCGAACAAACTCCCTGGCTTCCAGGACGTCACCGACGATGACCACCGCGGGAAATTCGAAGCAGTCTGGGGGGTCGATGTGCCGGCGGAACCCGGGTGGCATGTGACAGAGATGTTCGACGCGATGGAGCGCGGCGATATCACAGCGATGTATGTCATTGGTGAGAACCCTGCGCAGTCCGAGGCCGATTCAAAGCGCACGATCAACCTGCTTGAAGGCCTCGACTTCCTCGTGGTGCAGGACATGTTTCTGACAAAGACCGCAGCGCTCGCCGATGTTGTGTTTCCGGCGGCAGCAGGTTGGGCCGAAACAGACGGCACAGCAACGTCGAGCGAGCGGAGGGTGCAACTCATGCACAAGGCCCTTGAGCCGCCTGGCGAAGCCAAAGATGACCTCGAGATTCTCTGTCTGCTCGCCGAGGCGATGGGGCATCCTTGGGGCGTCCCGACAGCTGAGGAGGTATGGGATGAGCTCAGGAGCCTGTCACCGATGCACGGCGGTATGTCGTATGCACGACTCGAAGAACACAAGGGCCTCCAATGGCCGTGCCCGGATGAGGATCATCCAGGGACATTGTTCCTCCACAGTTGGCTGTGGGAGGAACCAATGCAGAGAGATCCCGCTCCGTTCTTCACGGTCGAATGGGCGCCACCGATCGATGCGCTTTCGGACGACTTCCCGATGCGGCTCACGACGGGTCGGCGTCTCGACGGCTACAACACCGGCGTCCAGAGCGGGGGCTATCGATCGCCCCTTGCCACCGGTGGTGTGATTGACATCGACCCACTCGATGGGTCGAGGCTTGGCGTCGCCGACGGAGACACGGTGCGGGTGTTCTCGCGGCGAGGCTCGATCGATGTTGTAGCGAAATACCGCGACGGGCTGAGGCCAGGTTTGGCGTTTATGGCGATTCACTGGCCAGACGAAGCAGATGTGAACACCCTGACCCTCGACGCGTGGGATCCCAAGTCTGGAACCGCAGAATTCAAGGCGACGGCGGTGCGAATCGAAGCACTTGTGGGCGCGAGGTAAGTCATCGACATCCAGACCACCACCGACGCGGCAACCGAGCCAGAGAGGGAAGCGGTTGATCGCGTTCTTGGCCCCCCACAGACACGCTGGGACGGTGGGTTGACACGAACTGGTGCCGATGACCGTGTGGCCTACGGTGGATTCCACCGATCGGCTGCAGACCGGCATCTCCTGCTTCCCGTGCTGCATGCAGTCCAAGATGACATCGGTTGGGTGAGCCACGGAGCGATCAATTATGTTGCCGAACGACTCACGCTTGGTCCTGCCGAGGCCTTCGGCGTCGCGACCTTCTATGACCTGATCTCAACCGAAGAACGGCCCCCGAGGGTTGCGCATGTGTGCGACGACATTGCGTGCAAGGCAGCAGGCGTCGACTCGATGCTTGAGGAACTTGAGCAGACACTTGGTCCTTCTCGGACTGAAGTCGACGGCGTCATGTGGCGTCCGTCCCCATGCCTCGGTCAATGTGACAAAGGCTCGGCGGCGTTCGTGCAGGTGGTAGGCGAGGACGATCGGGTCATCGCCCCGGCCAATCCAGAACAGATCATCGAGATCTTGCACGCACCGAAGCCGTCGGACAGCGTCGCGCCATTGCTGCCGAAGCAGTCTCAGGGCGAGACCTCACTTTTGGAGCGGGTCGGGACCCAATCGACCCTCGATGGGTACATCGCAAGTGGCGGCTACAGCGCTCTTCGGATTGCGCTTGCGAAGGGTTCTGATTGGGTTGTCGAGCAGGTGGTGACAAGTGGAGTGCGAGGCCGCGGTGGCGCCGCATTCCCGGCAGGCATCAAGTGGAGAGCCGTGGCCGCTCACCAAGGCACGAAGTATGTCGTGTGCAACGCAGACGAGTCCGAGCCAGGCACGTTCAAGGACAGGGTCCTCATGGAGCAAGACCCCTATGCGATTGTTGAGGCGCTCACGATTGCCGGTGTATCTGTCGGTGCCGAGAAGGGCTACCTCTACGTCAGAGACGAGTACCCGATTGCGCTTCGAGCGATTACTGAAGCGATCTCGGCTGCCAGGGACGAGGGACTTCTTGGCGACGACATCCTCGGCTCCGGGGCGATGTTCGAGATAGAGACCAGACGCGGTGCCGGCGCCTACATATGTGGAGAGGAGACAGCGCTCTTCAACTCCGTTGAGGGGTTTCGACCAGAGCCGAGGCAAAAGCCGCCTTTTCCGACGGACGAAGGGTTGTTCGGCAAGCCGACGCTTGTCAACAATGTCGAGACCCTCGCCAACATTCCAGCCATCGTGTGCAGTGGTGGCGAGGCCTTCGCAGCGATTGGTACCGGGGAGTCGACAGGCCCGAAACTGTTCTGCGTCTCGGGAGACGTGTCTGATCCTGGCGTGTACGAGGTGCCCTTCGGCGCGACGGTACGTGAGCTCATCGAGCTTGCAGGTGGACCGAACTCGGACATCGCTTCGGTCCTCATCGGTGGTGCTGCTGGCGCCTTCATTCTTCCTGACGACCTCGACTTGCCGCTGACGTTCGAAGCGACCCGTGCCCGTGCGATAGGGCTCGGATCTGGCGTCATCATTGTGTTTGACTCGACGGTTGACCTCACGGCGATCGTTGAGCGGATAGCGGAGTTCTTCGCTGACGAATCGTGTGGTCTGTGCATACCGTGCAGGGCTGGGACGGTCAGACAGAGCGAATCGCTTGTCAGGCTGGCCGGACCCAATGCTGACCGAGATCGAGAACTCACCATCCTCGACGAACTGGACGCGGTTCTTCGGGATGGGTCGGTGTGCGGTCTCGGCCAGGCTGCATCGGCTGCAGTCCAATCAGCGCTCACGCTGGGGTTGATTGGACGCGGGTCATGATCGAGACACACATCGATCCACCCGCCTCCTTGGTGTCATTCAGCCTCGACGGCGTGGAACGCATCGTTCCAGAGGGGTCCACCATCCTCGATGCATGTCGCGATATCGGGACAGATGTTCCGACGCTCTGCTATCTCGACACTCTGGCGCCTTTCAACTCATGCCGCGCCTGCGTTGTCGAGGTGGAAGGCTCGAGGACGCTGGTTCCTGCGTGTTCTCGGGAGGTGACCGAGGGTCTTGAGGTCCAGACGGAATCGAACCGAGTCGTCGCCACACGAAAGTCCGTCTTCGAACTGCTCGCCTCGTCTGTCGATCTGTCTCTCATCGAAGATGGCACACGCGAGTTCATGGATCGGTACGACGTCGATCTCGACCGGTTTGGTACCGCCGGCCGAGCTGTGACGGAGGTCAAGATAGAGGACGACCTCTACATCCGCGACTACGACAAATGCATCATGTGCTTCCGGTGTGTCGCTGCTTGCGGGCCAGACGCACAGAACACCTTTGCAATCGACGTCGCCGGTCGAGGATTGTCGGCGAGTATCGCAACTGAGTTCGATATCACGCTTCCAGACTCCGCGTGCGTGTATTGCGGGAACTGCGTTGGCGTGTGCCCGACCGGGGCCCTGATGTTCAAGACGGAGTTCGACCTTCGGGCATCTGACAACTGGCGCGAGGAAGACCAAACCGTCAACACGACGGTGTGCTCATTCTGCGGTGTCGGGTGCAATCTCGAACTACACGTCCAGGACAATCGAATCGTCAAGGTGACATCGCCGATGGACCACGAAGTCACCAGTGGGCATTTGTGTATCAAGGGCCGATTCGGTTGGGGCTATGTCCAACCCGAGACCCCTGCGCATGAGCGATAGCGACAACGCAGGCGGCGCACCGACGGCTGCGTGGCCCACCGTGCGCTTCTCAGATGGCTCGTCCACCGTCATGGACGACATGCTCACAGCAGAGGGTCCTGTCGAATTCAGGCTGAAGAACGTCCCGATAGCGGTCCTGATGCGAACGCCAGGCAGAGACCGGGATCTCGGACTCGGGTTTCTGATTAGCGAGGGCATTGTCCTCGGACCTGAGGAAGTTGCAGCGATTTCACCTGTCGAAGGGGCCACCACCGGCGACCGCTATCAGGTCGACCTCGCTGATGGCGTTGAGATTGACCCAGAGCAGTTCCGGCGAAATGTGTTTGCATCCTCATCCTGTGGTGTGTGTGGGAAGGCGTCAATCGACGCGGTCCTGGTGTCAAGCCGCCCGCTCCCGGTCGGTCCGGTTGTTTCGCCTGGGTTCCTCACGGGCCTGCCATCGAAGATGCGGGATGCCCAGGAGCAATTCGCCCTCACCGGGAGTCTCCACGCCGCCGCCGCATTCCGGCCATCAGGTGAACTGGTGGTGATCGCCGAGGATGTCGGACGTCACAATGCCGTTGACAAGGTCATCGGGTCTTTGGCGGAAACGCGGTGGCCGATCGGCGAGATCGTTCTGATGGTGTCTGGTCGAATCGGGTTCGAGATTGCGCAGAAGGCAGCCGTTGCCGGGATTCCGTTCATCGCAGGGGTGTCCGGTGCGTCTTCACTCGCAGCTGAACTTGGCGTTCAGACCGGCCTGACTGTCGCCGGCTTTGTGCGCGACGACACCTTCAACGTCTACAGCGGTCCGCACCGAATCGGCTGATCGCCTCAGCCTTCAGGCTTCAGATCCAACTCGACAAGTAGCTGCAGCGCATCTGTTGCCCCAAGAAAGATGAGGGGCCGACCAAGAGATGGACGTGTGATCGATGCCTCAGGAATGAATACGACCAGTTGATCGGCATCGCGGACTACGGAAAGTTCGACGTCCGAGGAGATCAGCAACCCAACTGTGATCGGTCCGGCGGTGGCGTCAACGACACGACCAGCGAGCAACGGAGCGATCTCGTCTGATGCCATGCGGAACCGGATTGATCCGTCGGTGATCCGTACCTTCAAAGCTCTCCACCTCCAACCAGCGACTCGAAGTCCTCGGGTGTGTTGATGTTCGACAATGTGTGGCCTTCGGCCTGGATGTACTCAACCGTGTCAACGGCCTCCAGAAGGCCGAATACTGACCCCTTGCCGGTGGCGAGGCGCCCTTCGATCATCGATTCGACCGCAGGCCCGTAGACGCCGCATAACGGCTGTGTAGACGTCCCATCAGTAGCAACTCGTACAGCGCTCCTTGCGATCCTCGGCTCTACCAGACGAGACACGAGATCGACCGTGACGAGCGGGAGATCGACAGCAAGGACCATGACCGCGCGACCTTCGGCATGGCGTAGGGCTGCGAGTATCCCAGCCAATGGTCCTCCGTCCTGGCGAGTATCTGGAACCGCTGTTAAGTGACCGTCATAGCTCCCGCCGGAGATCACGACATCGGAGACGACAAGCGAAAGGGTTGCCACCGCATGGTCGACGAACGGGACGCCAAGGTATTCGAGTTCCGCTTTCGGTGTGCCCATGCGAGTGCTTGCCCCTCCGATGAGGATGGCGCCGAGTGTGTGGTCAATCATCGGATTGGAGCGTACATCGCCGCGTAGCTGCTGCAAGACCCGGTATTGTCGTGGGATGCCTACCGACCTTGAAATCGCCAGATCAGTACAACCACGCCCGATCCTCGACGTCGCTGCCGACATGGGTGTCCCAGCGCACCTCGTTGAACAACGCGGCAACGGACTCGCCAAGATCGACGTGTCAGCTACCGATGCCATGGGACCGCCGAAGGCGAAGTACGTCCTTGTCACCGCAACGAACCCGACTCCCTTCGGCGAGGGAAAGACGACCGTTTCGGTGGGTCTTGCGCAGGGATTCAAGCGAATCGGTGAGCTCGCAGCGTTGTCGTTGCGGCAGCCATCGCTTGGTCCTACGTTCGGGATCAAGGGTGGGGCCGCTGGTGGAGGGCATTCCCAGGTGATACCGATGGAGGAGATGAACCTCCATCTCACCGGTGACTTCCACGCAGTGACTGCTGCGAACAACATGCTCGCCGCCCTGATCGACAATCACATCTATCAAGGGAATCAGCTGTCGATAGGAATCAAGCGTGTGACGTGGCGCAGGGTCATGGATGTGAACGATCGCGCCCTCAGAAACATCGTTGTCGGGCTGGGGTCGACGTTCGACGGAATCCCCCGTGAGACGGGTTTCGATATCACTGCAGCTTCCGAACTCATGGCGGTCCTCGGGATGGCGACGGGTCTCCAGGATCTCAGGGAACGGCTCGGTCGGATCGTCATCGGCTACGACCGACACAACAAGCCGATCACGGCCGAGGACGTACAGGGTGCTGGCGCGATGGCCGTACTCCTGAAGGACGCCCTCAATCCAAACCTTCTTCAAACCCTGGAGGGAACTCCCGCGTTGATTCATACCGGCCCATTTGCGAACATCGCCCACGGCAACTCGTCGATCGTCGCCGATCAGGTTGGAATTCGAGGCGCAGACTTCCTTGTCACGGAAGCCGGGTTCGGCTCGGACATCGGTGCAGAGAAATTCTTCAACCTCAAGTGTCGTGCCTCGGGGCTTGCGCCAGATGTTGCCGTCATCGTCACCACCGTGCGAGCCCTCAAGTACAACACAGGCAAGTTCGTCATCAGGGGCGGTCAGCCTCTACCGGCCGAGATGACGGAAGAGAATCCAGATGATGTCCTGGCAGGGGCAGACAATCTCCGTCGGCACATATTCAACGTTCGCCAGCACGGTGTCACACCGGTTGTGGCCATCAACTCCTTCCCGACCGACCATCCAAGCGAGCACGAAGCCGTAGCTTCGGTGTGTGAGGAGGAGGGAGCAGCGTGGGCTGTTGCATCCCCGCATGCGGGAGGTGCCGATGGCATGGTTGACCTCGCCGAGATCGTCAGGGACGCCGCGAACTCCGGTTCGGATTTCAAGATGCTGTACCCAAGCGAGATGGGCCTCGAAGACAAGATCAAGACAATTGCCACGAAGGTCTACGGCGCCGTCGATGTTGAGTACGACATCAGGGCTCGCAGGGAGATCGCCAAGTTCGAGGACATGGGGTACGGCGACCTACCGATTTGTATGGCGAAGACGCAGTACTCCTTCAGCCATGATGCATCACTTCGGGGTGCCCCAACAGGGTGGACGCTGCCGGTGCGCGAGGTCCAACTGGTGGCTGGGGCAGGCTTCATTCTTCCGTTGACGGGTTCGATCAACCGCATGCCAGGCCTTGGGGCCAACCCAGCGGCACATGGCATCGACTTCGACGGAAATGGCGAGGTTGTCGGCCTGAGCTGACCATCTGATCTGGTTCGTCAGATTCCGGTGATGAGGGGTGTTCTCGGAGTCGCCGGGAGTTCGTAGGCGTTCTTGTAGCTTCGATCTGCCCACAGCATCAAGACGTATGCCACGACACCGATGACCGCTGCCGCAATGCCAAAGGGGACGAGCGACCCGTCGTAGAGCCGGTCAATGCTCGCCCCGATGATCGCCCCACCGAGTGTTGAGATTGTGCCGATCACTGCCGCTGCCGAACCGGCGACGGCACCCATCGGAATCATCGCGATGGCGTTGAGATTGGGCACGAGGAACGCTTGGAACATGATCATCGGAAGCAACGTCACGACGAAGAGGGCGAATGGAGGATGCCCGTCGGTGATGAGCATCGCCGTGGCCATCGCGAGGGATGCCAGCAGATACCCGGTGAAGGCCAATCGGAGCAATGGTCTGAGCTCGTAGCGTCGAACGATTCTGGTGTTCGAGAGCATGACGATCGCCATCATCACCGCCGTTGCTCCAAAGAAGACTGGGAACCACGCCTCGAGACCGAAGATGTCGTCAAGAATCAGCTGTGACG